>WNGF01002845.1_pt1 | contig 31734 bp, 28 predicted proteins | sample 5400641 | NCBI WGS metagenome assembly WNGF01 (sample SAMN13153371, study PRJNA577476) | soil metagenome | isolation source: 80 cm soil or saprolite under grassland replicate 2 | place: USA:California | collected 2016-06-15 | reverse complement strand
CACAAGATACATCACAGGCGGCGTAGCTATTCCACGGTGACGCTTTTGGCGAGGTTGCGGGGCTTGTCGACGTCGCAGCCGCGGGCCACGGCGATGTGGTAGGCCAACAGTTGCAGCGGAAGCACCGCCAACATCGGAAAAATCGGCTCCAGCGTCGCCGGCACGTAAATCACTTCGTCCACCTTTTTCGCGATGGATTGATTGCCTTCGGTCGTCAACGCGATGATCGGCCCGTGGCGAGCCTTGATTTCCTCCAGATTGCTCAACGTCTTTTCGTAAAGATGATCCCGGGGAATGACAAAGATCGTCGGGGTCTTTTCATCGATCATGGCGATGGGCCCATGCTTCATCTCCGCCGCGGGATAGCCCTCGGCGTGGATGTAGGAAATCTCCTTGAGCTTGAGCGCGCCTTCCAGCGCGACAGGGAAATTATACTGGCGCCCGAGAAAGAAGAAGTCTTCCGCCATGGCATACTTGAGGGCGATTTTGCGGACGGCCTCGTTGAGGGTGAGCACGGACTCCATCTGGGCCGGAAGCGCGACCAGGGCACGGATGAGGTCGGAGCCACGGGTCGCGGAGAGCATGCGGATGCGGCCCATCAAGAGCGCCAGCAGCGTAATGACGGTGACCTGCGAGGTGAAGGCTTTGGTGGACGCCACCCCGATTTCCGGCCCGGCGTGCAGGTAGATGCCGCCGTCGGCTTCGCGGGCGATGGTGCTGCCGACGACGTTGCAAATCGCCAGCACTTTGTGCCCGCGCCGCCTGGATTCGCGCAGGCCGGCGAGGGTATCGGCCGTCTCGCCCGATTGGGTGATGACCAGGACGAGGGTGTGCTTTTCCAGGGGCGCGTTGCGATAACGGAATTCGCTGGCGTATTCGACTTCGGTGGGAATATGCGCGAATTCCTCCAAGAGATACTCGCCGAGCAGAGCGGCGTGCCAACTCGTGCCACAGGCGGAAATGACGATGTGGTCGACCTCGCGCAATTCGGCCAGCGTCATGTTCAGCCCGCCGAACTTGGCCGTGGCTTCGTCGAGATCGATGCGCCCGCGCAGGGCATTCTGCACCGTGCGCGGTTGCTCGAAGATTTCCTTGAGCATGAAATGCGGATAAGCGCCGCGCTCGGTCGATTCGGCGTCGAACTCCAGCTTGCTTATTTGAACCTGGGCGGTGTCCGAGCCGAGGCTGGTGACGTGGAAGCGGTCGGCGGTGAGGGTCACGACGTCGTAATCGTTCAAATAAATCACCTGACGCGTGTGCGGCGCGATGGCCGTGGCGTCGCTGGCCAGGAAGTTTTCGCCGTCACCGACCCCGACGATGAGGGGTGAGCCGCGGCGCGCCCCGACGATGAGGCCCGGGCAGTCGGCGCAGATGACGGCCAGGCCGTAGGCGCCGATCACTTCGCGCAAGGCGTTGGTCACGGCCTGGGCCAACGGATGCGTCCCGCCCTGCTCGGGGGACGGGATCCCGGCTTTTGCCCCGCCGAGCGCGGCGTAGTGCACGCCGATGAGGTGGGCGAGCACCTCGCTGTCGGTCGAGGAACGAAACTGGTGACCCTTCAGGCGGTCCTTGAGCCGTTCGTAGTTTTCGATGACGCCGTTGTGGACCACGGCAATCCGCCCGGTCTGATCGCAGTGGGGATGGGAATTTTCGTCGGAGGGCGGGCCATGGGTGGCCCAGCGGGTGTGGCCGAGGCCGACGCAGCCCGGGAGCGGGTCGGCCAGGAGCAACCGGGCCAGGCCCTCGTCGATTTTGCCTTTCTTCTTGCGCGTCTGCAGTTCGTGATCCTGCAAGACGGAAATGCCGGCGCTGTCATAGCCGCGGTATTCCAGACGCCGCAATCCCTCCAGGATGATGGGAGTCGCCGGTTGCCTGCCTACGTATCCAACAATGCCGCACATAAAAACTTCGTTTGCTTGCCGCTTGCCCTCGTCAAGTGGGGCAAGGTATAGAGGAGTTGGCACCGCCCGCAAGAAAGGAATAATTCGGATATGACGCAAGGCAAACGGATGTCACCCAACACGAGCAATGTGCTCGCGGTCATTATGGGTGGCGGGGCGGGCACCCGCCTGTTCCCGCTGACCAAGGAACGGTCCAAGCCGGCGGTGCCGCTGGCCGGCAAATACCGCCTGGTGGACATTCCCATCTCCAATTGCATCAACTCGAATCTGAAGCGCATTTACGTTCTGACCCAGTTCAACTCCGCGTCGCTCCACCGGCACATCTCGCAGTCCTACAAGTTCGATCATTTTTCCGGCGGCTTCGTTGAAATCCTGGCGGCGGAACAAACCCCCACGAGCACATCGTGGTATCAAGGCACGGCGGACGCGGTGCGCAAGAACCTGACGCACCTGCTCAACCACGATTTCGAATACATGGTGATCCTGAGCGGCGACCAGCTTTACCGGATGGATTTTCGCCGCATTATCTCGCAGCACATCGAGTCGTTCGCAGACCTGACGATCGCCACCATCCCGGTCCCGCGGGAGCAGGCGCAATCGCTCGGCATCCTGCAGATCAATGAAGATCGCCGGATCGTGCGTTTCGTGGAAAAGCCCAAAGACCCCGCGGTGCTCGACTCGCTGCGGGTCGACCGCCACTCCTACAGCCGGCTGGGCATTGAAGGGGATGAGGACTTCTACCTGGCGTCGATGGGCATCTACGTTTTCAACCGCGACCTGATCGTGCGCTTGCTGGACAACGCCCACGCCGATTTCGGCAAGCATATCATCCCGTCGGCCATCCCGGATTGCCGCGTTTTTTCGTATGTCTTCCAGGGCTACTGGGAGGACATCGGGACGATCCGCTCCTTCTTCGAAGCCAACCTGGACCTGATCAGCGAACTGCCGCGGTTCAATTTTTTCGACATGAGCGCGCCGATTTTCTCCCGGCCGCGTTTCCTGCCCGGCTCGAAAATCAATGGCGCCACCATCGACCACGCCGTGGTGGGGGACGGCTGCATCATCAATCACGCCACCATCCGCACCTCGATCATCGGCATCCGGAGCATCGTCGGGTCTGGCAGCAAACTTAACCGCGTGATCCTGATGGGCGGCGACTATTACGAGAGCCAGGACAGCATCCGGGACAACGAACTGCTCGGCAAACCGCGCGTCGGCATCGGCCAGAACACCACGATCGAAAACGCCATCATCGACAAGAACGCCCGCATCGGGGACAACGTGGTCATCACTCCCGCCGACAAGCCCGAAGAAGTGGACCATCCGCTCTTCCACATTCGCGACGGCGTCGTGATCATCCCCAAGAATGGGGTGATTCCATCCGGGACGATTATTTAGGGCAGGAGGCAGGGGCAGGGGGCAGGAGGCAGGGGGCAAGGGGGCAGGAGGCAGGGAGCAGGAGGCAGGGAGCAGGAGGCAGGAATCGGTGACCAATAATCAGTGATCAGGAATTAGGCTTCGGTCAGTCGGAAATCAGTGCTCAAAAATCCAACAAAGCGTCGGGGACGCAGGCGCTCATGTCATGACCCCTGGATTCCGAATAGTGAATCCCGATTACTGACTTCTAACTCCCGAGTCCTAATCCCTGCCCCCTGCCCCCTGCCTCCTGTCCGCTGATGAGCGAAGCGACGGGGCACAGTTGCAGGTTGCATCCCGGGCCGGGCCGCCGCATTTTGATGGACGATGCCCGAGCAGCCATCCTCCATTCGTGGTCGCGGGGCGGCGACCAATCCCGCCAACCGCTTCGAAGCATTGCATCTGGAAAGGGACCAGGACTGGGACCCGGCGGAAGATCCGGCTCCCTCGACCCAATTTTTCCGCGACGCCACCCGCGGCATCATCAGTTACAATGACAGTCCGGACCTCGGTTTCAGCGCCAGCGTCAATCCGTATCGAGGTTGCGAGCACGGGTGCATCTACTGCTATGCCCGGCCCACCCACGAATACCTCGGGTTCTCGGCGGGGCTGGATTTCGAGACGAAGATCATGGTCAAGGAGCACGCGCCGGATCTGCTGCGCCAGGAACTGGCGGCACGGAAATGGAAGCCGCAAGTCATCGCGCTGAGCGGCGTGACCGACTGCTACCAACCGATCGAACGCAAACTCCGGCTGACGCGCGGTTGTCTCGAGGTGCTGGCCGAGTTCCGAAATCCCGTGGTCATCGTCACGAAGAATCACCTGGTCACGCGCGACCTCGATGTCCTCCAGGAGCTGGCACGGTACCAGGCGGCCGCCGTATTCGTCTCGGTCACGACGCTGGACGGCGGGCTGACCCCGCAGCTCGAACCGCGCACCTCCCTGCCCAACCACCGTCTGGCCGCGATCCAGACTTTGCGCGAAGCGGGGATTCAAGTTGGAGTGCTCGTGGCCCCGGTCATCCCCGCGCTGACCGATCACGAAATGCCCGCCATCCTGGCCGCGGCGGTGAGCGCCGGCGCGCAATTCGCCGGCTATGTGACGCTGCGATTGCCCTTCGGGCTGGGCGCACTCTTCGAACAATGGCTGGAGCGACATTTCCCGGAGCGGAAAGAGAAAGTGCTGAACCGGGTGCGGGCGTTGCGGGGTGGTCGCCTCAATGATCCGAATTTTGGTTCCCGGATGCGTGGGGAAGGGGTCTTCGCCGATCAGATTGAGGCGCTTTTTGAGATTACCTGCCGGAAAGCAGGAGTAGCCGGGCGACGCCCTCAGTTTGCACCATTGAGGCAACCACGAGAGCAGGGCCCGGGGGGAGGGGAGGGGAGGGGTAGGGGAAATACGGGGGGAGTCAGTGAATCAGTAATCAGTAGGTCAGTAATCAGTAGGTCAGTAATCAGTAGGTCAGTAATCAGTAGGTCAGTAATCAGTGAATCAGTATTCAGTATTCAGAAGCCAGGGGCCCTCGCGCAAACCGAGCGCCCACGGCGCTCTGCTGGCCTTCTGATCACTGATCTCCTTACGGCCGAACCCTGAATACTGATTACTGACCTACTGATTACTGACCTACTGATTACTGGTCCCCTCACAACGCGGCGGCCGACTCGGCATCGAGGAAGAGCACGCAATGGCCCTGGCGGCGCAGGAACGAGGCGGGACAGGCGGTGCTGATCGGTCCCTGCAATGCGTCTTGCACCGCTTGCGCTTTGCGTCGCTCCGGGACGATGCAAAGCATCCGTTTGGCCGAACAGAGCATCGGGATGGTGAGGGTAAAGGCGTATTGCGGGACCGCGTCGAGATTGGGGAAGTGACCTTCGCCCACCTGCTGTTGGCGGCAGGGCTCATCGAGTTTGACCAGCTTGACCTGGGGCGGGTCGTGAAAATCCGCCACCGGCGGATCGTTGAACGCCAGGTGCCCATTTTCGCCAATGCCGAGACAGCAGAGATCGATGGGTTGGGCGGTGAGCATGCGCGTGTAACGATCACATTCCGCCAGCGGCAGGAGGGCGTCACCGGCCAGGTAGTGGAATTGTTTCGGCTGCAGGCGACTCTCCACCCGCTCACGCAGGTAACGACGAAAACTGGCCGGATGATTGGCGTCGATCCCGAGATACTCGTCCATATGGAAACAGGTGACAAGCGACCAGTCGACGCCGCCGAGGTCGGCGAGTGATTGCAGGAATTGAATTTGCGAATTGCCGGTGGCCAGGATGACGGTCGCGGCGCCCTGGCCCGCGATGGTTTCCTGCAAGTGCTGGCGGGCAAGGCGCGCGGCTTCCTGCGCGAGCTCGATGGGCCGGGCGTAAACCCGCACCTCCAGCGCGTCGACCTTCAGAGTTTTGATGGGTGCGGGATCGGCCGGCGGATTCGCGGTAGTTCTCATGCGCTTTGGTCCCCGGCTCCGGACGCGGGTCCATCCGTGGGCACAGGTCGAAGCGTAGGCCGGGCCAAGGAGAAAGACAACCTTTCAGGTGCGCTCGGGCTTGAGCGAGGGGCGAATTCTGAATTGGGCTTGATCTTTGAAAGGCCGCCCGCAAGATTGCGCCCGCTCGCAACATTTGATGAGTTATGGCTGACATCGCGAACCGCTACCCCGAGAACGTGCCTGGCAAGTTCTACGTTGATAACCAATGCATCGACTGCGACCTCTGCCGCGAGACGGCCCCGAATAATTTCACCCGTAACGACGATGGCGGTTATTCCTACGTCTACAAGCAGCCGGAAAACGAAGACGAAGAGAAACAGTGCAAGGAAGCCATGGAAGGCTGTCCGGTGGAAGCCATCGGCAACAACGGGGAAGGTTCGTAGTCCCGCCTTTAGGCGGCACGGGCCGGCTAAAGCCGGGACTACAAACCATTCACAACTGAGCCTGAGCCGTGCCGGCTGATCCTGTACTGAGCAGTTCGCGCCGGAGCAGCTCCAACGCCTGCTGTGCCGTGACGTCTTTGAAGGTTTCGCGATCGTAAGGATTGAGTCGGCGCTGGGCCAGGGTGTGACCGGCGCTGGCCAAGGCCATCCAGACCGTGCCCACCGGTTTTTCTTCGCTGCCACCGTCCGGGCCGGCGATGCCCGTCACCGAGATGGCGTAATCGGCACCGGCGCGGAGGCGCGCCCCTTCCGCCATCTCCCGGGCGGTCGCCTCGCTGACTGGGCCCGGCCCGGCGAGCGTTTCAGGGTGGACGCCGAGAAACTGTTGCTTGGCTTCGTTGGCGTAGGTCACCAGGCCGGCCAGGAACACCCGGGAGGCTCCGGGCACGTTGGTCAGACGATGCGCGAGCAGACCGCCCGTGCAGGATTCGGCCAGCGCGAGCGTTTGATGGCGCTCGGTGAGGAGTCGAAGGATCGTCTCCTCGAGTTTCTCGTCGTCCACGCCGAAGACCAGTTCACCCAGGATGCCGCGCGTCAGTCGTTCTGCCTCGTCAACCAGTGCGCGCGCTTTTTCGCCGCGGGCGACGAATCGGACATCGACTTCGCCCAGCCGCGCGCAATAGCCCAATTCGAGTCCGGCCTGGGTCAACGGACGGAGCGGCCCGTGGATCCTCTCCTCGACGAGCGATTCGCCCAGGCCGGTGGTCTTGAGGGTGCGGCAGACAAATGGCGCCGGGAGCGGAAACCGACTTTGGAGCAAAGGCACGAACTGTTCCGTGAACATCGGGCGCAGTTCGCGCGGCGGGCCCGGCAGCATCAGGAGCAGGCGGGACGTGGAAGGTGGGCCGGGAGCGGCCACTTCGAGGATCAGGCCGGGAGCCGTGCCGTGCGCATTCAACAAGACGGTTGCCCCTTCCGGCACCAGCGCCTGGACGCGCGTGCTGGCCGGCGCGCGCCGGTGGCGCCCGCGGAAGAGTTGTTCGATGTGCTCGAGAACCGTCGGGTCCTCACGAAGCATTCGTCCCAGCAGCTCCGCGATCACGTCCCGCGTGCGATCGTCCCGGGTCGGCCCGAGCCCGCCGGTGACGATGACGAGGTCCGCCGCGGCCAACGCTTCGCGGACAGCTTGCTGGATGGCGGGGCCGGAATCGTCGACGGTCACCTGGCGGTCCACGGTGTAGCCGAGGTCGGCCAACTGGCGGCAGAGCCATTGCTGGTGGGAGTTGAGCACGCGGCCCAACATCAGCTCGCTGCCCGTGTTGATGATCTCGACGCGCATGGGTCAGCGAGCTTGCCGGGGGCCCCGCAAAGTGCAAAGGGCAAAGTGTCTCCGGATTGCGGATTGCGGATTGCGGATTGCGGATTGGGGATTCAATGCGCAATCCGCAATCCGCAATCCGCAATCTTGAGGGCCGGCGCCAGATTCGCTCTTGCAATGGCCGGTCGGTTCAGGCGAAATGTTTTCACGCAAATTATTGCTGTATGGATCTCGGTGACATCCTAGGGCCGGAACAAGTATTGCCCGAAATGAAGGCTTCGAATCGCTGGGAAGCCATCGATGAGCTCATCGAACAACTCGTCCGGTCCTCCAAAATCAAACCCGAACATCGCGAAGCCATCACCAACGTCGTCAAGAAGCGCGAGGCGTCCATGAGCACCGGCATTGGTTTCGGCATTGGCATTCCGCACGCCTCGACCGATCTGATCTACGAGGTGGTCGGCGCTTTCGGGCGCTCGAAGAGCGGGGTCAACTTCGACGCGTTGGATAACCAGCCGGTCACGCTGGTCATGCTCTTTCTCGTGCCGCAAGGCCAGTTTCAGAAACACCTCCATACCCTGGCCAAGATCGCCAAGCTCCTTCACAAAAAAGAATTTCGCCAGGCCCTCGAACAAGCCCCCGACGGCAAGGTCATGTACGAGATCATCAAGGCTGAGTCGGGCAAGTGAGCGTCAGGGGGCGGGGAGTTAAATCAGTTAAAAAGGTTAAATGGGTTAAAAAGTTAAATGGGCCACGCCGCGCGCACTTCGTTAACCACCTTGGTAACTGTTCAGGAGTCATAGACGCCCGCCCTCACCCCGGCCCTCTCCCCCGGGGAGAGGGAGATCGTGGCGAGGCGTCTTGATAACTCTGGTGCTGCTCTTGCCGTTGCCGCGCTCAAGACGCTCCAACCGCCAATTCGCACGATGCTGTCCCACCGCGGAAAATAGTTCTCCCTCTCCCCGGCGGAGAGGGCCGGGGTGAGGGCAAAATCAACCGCAGACCTGAATGGTTACCCACCTTGAACGCATTGAACCGTGTAACCATTCAACCCATTTAACCATTCAACCCATTTAACCATTTAACTCTTTTAACCCTTTCGCACCCCTCTAACTCGTTTCCAACGTGAGCCACTTCCTCCTTTAAAAATCCGCGTCTCAAATGCACGATCATCAACGTGCTGCACCAAATCTTGGAGCGAGCGTTGCGCGAGGCCATGCGCGCTGTCCTGCCGGACGCCGATACTTCCATGCTGCTGGTCCGCCCGTGTCCGGATCCGGCATTCGGCGATTACCAGACCAACGCGCTCATGGCGCTGGCCCGGCCGCGCAAGTTGAACCCACGCCAACTGGCGGGCGAGGTCCTCGCGCGCCTCGACGTCAGCCAGTGGTGCGACCGGGTGGAGATCGCCGGCGCCGGCTTCCTGAACTTCCGGCTGAAAACCGAGGCCATCGCCCGGACCATGCAGTCGGCGCTGCGCGGCGAGCATCTCTTTTTTCAGCGCACGGCGCAGCCCCGCACGGTGGTCATCGATTTCAGTTCGCCGAACGTGGCCAAGCCGATGCACGTGGGCCACATCCGCTCCACCGTGCTCGGTGATGGCCTGGCGCGCACCTTGCGGCTGCTCGGCCACCGCGTGGTCACGGACAATCACCTGGGCGATTGGGGCACGCAGTTCGGCATGCTCCTGGTCGGCTGGAAGCGCGACCTCGATCCCGCGGCGCTCAAGGCCGATCCGCTCACCGAGATGGAGCGGCTTTACAAAAACATCAGTGCCGAGTGCAAGGAGAACGCCGCAATTCTGGAGCAGGCACGGCAGGAGCTGGTCAAACTGCAAAACGGTGACGAGGAAACTCTGCGCATCTGGCGGGAGATGATTCGCCTGTCGCAAACGCAGTTCGACACCATCTACGGCCGGCTCGGTGTGAAGTTTGATCAGACGCTCGGCGAAAGCTTTTACAATCCCCAGCTCAAAGCCGTGGTGGAGGAACTGCGCGGGAAAGCCATCGCCCGCGAGAGCGATGGAGCCGTCTGCGTCTTCTCCGATGGCTCGATGCCGCCGAAGGAAGATCCGTTTTTGAAAAGCGAGGATGGGCAATTCAAGCCCAACCCGTTTCTGATCCAGAAGCGGGACGGCGCGGCCAATTACGCCACGACGGACCTGGCCACGCTGGCCTATCGGCTGGCCACCTGGCAGCCACACGAAATTATTTACGTGACGGACGGACGGCAACAGCTCCATTTCCGACAACTCTTCGCGACCTTCCGCCGGTGGCACCCGGAAGCAAAAGTGAAGCTGGCCCACGTTTGGTTCGGCTCGATCCTGGGCGAGGACGGCAAGCCCTTCAAAACCCGCTCGGGTGAGACCGTCAAGCTGGCTGACTTGCTGGACGAGGCTGAAGAGCGCGCGTTCCGGGTCGTGTCCGAAAAGAATCCCGACCTGCCGGAAGCGGAGCGTCGCCAGATTGCGCGCGTGGTCGGGCTGGGCGCGGTGAAATACGCCGACCTTCTCCCCAATCGCCAGAGCGATTATGTCTTTAGTTGGGACAAAATGCTGGCCTTGAACGGCAACACCGCCCCCTATTTGCAATACGCCTACACCCGCGTCCGAAGCATTTTCCGCAAAGGCGGGGAGACGGCCGGGGCCGACCTGGGGGAAGCGGAGTTGAGTTTGAGCGCGCCGGAAGAAATCACGATCGCCCGGCACCTGCTCAACTTCGGCCTGGTCCTGGAAGGGGTGGTTGAGGAATATCGGCCGAATTTTCTCTGCAACTATCTTTACGAACTGGCCGGCCACCTGGCCCGCTTCTACGAGAATTGTCCCGTGCTCAAGAGCGAAGGGGTGGCACGCGCCACGCGCCTGGCTCTGTGCGACCTGACCGGGCGCGTCTTGAGACAAGGCCTGGAAGTGCTGGGCATCGAGACCCTCGAGCAGATGTAAACGGCGCGTGTTCCCCACTTGATTTCCGCGGCGCGGCGGCTACATGGATCCACAGAAAGTTTGAACTTATGCCATACGACATATCTGACCTGACGCAACATCCGCCGCGCAGCCCGCGCGTGCGGCTCGGCGGTTACGCCATTCTTGCGCGCATGCTCGACAAGGGACGCGCGACCATCGCGGGAAAGAATGGGGAGTATCACTACGCTTGCCCGATGGATGAGCGGTTCCTGGAGTTTGTCGGGCTCGACGCCAAAGTGCTCAAGGAACAACTGGCCGCGGGAAAGGGCGATGGGGAAATCCTGGAATGGATTATCGCGCACGCCCGGCACAAACGGTCCCAGGCCGAGATCGCCGCCTGGTCCGACTATCAGGACCAGCGCGTCCCGACGGATCCTGAGTCCAGGCAATTTTTCAACGACCTCCATGCGAAGGTTGCGCCCAAGCGCGAGGACGTCGCCACTTGGTTCGACTTGCTGGACCTGGACGATTACGTCTCCTTCGGCGGCAAGAGTTGAAGGGCTAGGTGGCCGCCGACGGTTCATGGGAAGGGAACACTTCAACAATTTTGACGTGAGTTGGGGCCATGAACCGGACCGCCGCCGATCCCGCGGCCATTGACGATTTACGATGTACGATTTACGAGCGCCGCGCAGCACAGATCGCCGGGCGCGCGAATCGCGTAGAGCCGCGATCAGTCCATCGGAAGTTCGTAAATCGTACATCGTAAATCGCTGGGCCCGAGAGACCGCCCGGTCCGAATCGCCAGGTTTATCGGGCTTGCTCGATCACGGTGGTGGCGTCAAGCCGGGCTTGAGCAACGCTCTGTTTCTGACCGCCGGGCCAGGTGATTTCCAGGGCGTCGAACCGATCCGCCCGGCCCAGGCCGATCGTGACCGGCAGTTCAGACTGCGAAAGATAACTGCGGGTCGGCATCACCTGGCGGGCGAGGGTCTGCGCACCGACCCGGACCCGGATCCAGGCGCCGATGGCGTCACGATTGGCTCGAGTGCCGACGAGCTTCAAACGCAGCCAATGATGGCCAAGCGCTTGATCGTTGCGGAGGAGCATGGGCGGGCCGTTCACCTGGGTGAATACCACGTCGAGGTCGCCGTCCCCGTCGATGTCGGCGAAAGCGGAGCCGCGACCGACGAGGGGTTTGAACAAATCGTCCCCGGCTTTGGCGGGGGGCACGACCGAGAAGCTCGAGTCGTTGTTCCAGAAGAGTTGTGCGGGTTGACGGTATTTCTGGCTTGCCTGGATCTTGCTGATTTCCTCCTCCAGGTGGCCGTTGCAGGTGAGGAGGTCCAGCCGCCCATCGAGGTCATAATCGAAAAAGAACACGCCAAACTTCAGGAGCAACCGGCTGGGCGGGCCGATGCCTTCCTGGATCGCCTCGTCGGTGAAACGACACGGGTCGCCCTGGGAGACGTAGAGCGCGGCCATTTCGTTGGCGAAATTGCCGATGGCGATGCCGAGGGAATCATCGCGACGATAACGCGCAGTGTCGATGCCCATCGCGCCGCGGGTCTGGCCGTTGGCGTCGAAGGCCACCCCGGAGAGCGCGCCGATTTCCTTGAACGTGCCATCGTGGGCGTTGGTGAAAACGAAGTTTTGCACGGTGTCGTTGGCGATGACGAGGTCCATCCAGCCGTCGTTGTTCAGATCCACCGGGGCAACGCCGAGGGTTTTGGCCACCGGCACGCCGGTGGCGGGATTCTGGATGCGCACGCCGCTCCTGGCCGACACGTCGGAAAATTTGCCGTTCCCGTCATTGTGGAAGAGATACGGGAACGCGCCCTGAAAATTCATGGGCTGGCCATAGGCGCGCGTGGTGCCGTCGATCTTGTAGCCGACCTCCAAATCGATCTCCTTCGACCAACGCACATAATTGCCCACGAACAGATCCAGCCGCCCGTCGTTGTCATAGTCAAACCACGCGGCGCAGGTTCCCCAGTCCGCCGCCGTTCCGCCGACGCCGGTGTCCTTGGTCACCTCGGCGAACTTCCCGCCGCCCTGGTTGTGGAAGAGATGATTCCCTCCGACCCCGGTGATGAACAGGTCGGCCAATCCGTCGTTATCGTAATCCCCGACCGCCACCCCCACCCCGTAGAAGCTCACTTCCAGCCCGGAGCCGGCGGTCACCTCGTCGAAGTGTCCCTTCCCGTCATTGCGATAGAGGGCCAGGGCGGCCGATTTCGCGGCGCGCGCCTTGGCCCACGGCCAGTCGGCGCCATTGACGAAGAGCAGGTCCTGGTCGCCATCGTTGTCGAAGTCAAAGAAAGCCACCCCGCCCCCCATCGTTTCCGGGAGCAATTTGTCGCCGGTCGCGCCGCTGTCGTGCACGAACTTGATGCCCGCCGCCGCCGTCACATCGCTGAACTTCACCAGTGGAATTTCCGCAGCCGCCCGGTTCGGACTGACGGGCGCGGAGAGCCGGGTGACCTGGGTCGGCGTGGGCGGGCGCTTTTCGCGCAACGCGAACCACGCGGCGCCACCGAGGGCGACGACCAGCAGCAACGCCGCCAGGGATCGTCGAAACGCGCGGCCGATGATGGTGTCGTCGACATGAACCAGCTCCTCCTGTTCCTGGGGCGGTGGTTTGGATGTTGGATCGCTCATCGCAGTGTGCCGCGGGTAGTCCCGCCTTTAGGCGGCTGAAACGCAGCGGAACCGCCGGAAGGCGGAGCTACGAACTGTTGCAGCGGATAAATCACGATGGCTTGCGCAGCGTGGTCGGCGGCGGGGTTGGCGCGACGGGCAATCGCGACGGCGCGATCGCGGGCGTTGTCGTCGGGGCGGTAGCGCTCGTGCAACGCGCGGTGTTCGGCGGCGAGCTGCGTCTCGCCGAGTTGCTCGTAAATCAGCGCGAGATTGTAATGCGCGGCAAGGTTCTCGGCGTCGAGCGCGAGGGTTCTCTCGAACTGCACGACGGCCTGGCGCAGGAAGGCGTCGCGGGCCGGTTTGCCGGTCTCGCCGCGTTCCATCTTGGCGCGTTCGAAGAGCGTCTGGCCCAGTTCGTTGATGACTTCGTAGTCTTTGGAGAAATCGAATCCGCGCTGGTCGAGTTCAGGATACCGATCTTCCAGGATGCTGCGGAATTCGGTGATGGCCTGATCGAGGAACCCGTTTTGTTTGTTCACCCGGCCATTGAACCAGGCGATGGTCCAGCGGGCGGCGGGCGGATTGGTGCAGGCCGAGGCGCGTTGCAGCGCGGCCACGGCCTCGTCGAGCCGGCCTTCCTTCTCGTAAACCCGGGCGAGGTTGAGCGGGCCCTCCGGCCGGCCGAGTTGTTCCACCCGGGTGAAGGCCTGGGCCGCCTGGATGAGTTCGCCTTTCTCGCTGCCTTTGTCGGTGCTCTCCAGGAACAGGCCGATGCCATAGTCGTTCCAACGTTGCCACTCCGGGATTGCGGATTGCGGATTGCGGATTGCGGATTGCGCCTCGTCTGCGATTGGGAAAGTGACGGTGTCGGAGCAAAGGGTGGTGATGGGCAGGTCATTGGTGATCTGGAACGGGGCGCCGTTGGTGTAACCGCGGCCGAGGACATAGTTGAGGTAAATCGTGTCGAACTTCCGATACTGGACTTTGACCTCGACCGTCAGCGGCTCCGAGGCGTCCTCGGGCACGGTGAAACTGTAGTGGACGACCGCGGCGGCGCCCGGCGGGATTTGGTGATTGTAGAGCGGAGTAAAGATGTCCTGGGGATTGCGGCGGTCGATGCGATGGCCGTCGCGATCGAGCATGAACACGTTGAGGAAGTGCGCCCAAGGATCGACTTCGCGGTGGGAGCCGAGTCCGCCACTGCGTCCCACGACGCGGCGGCCGCTGGTGACTTTCGCGTCCACCCAGACTTCGTTCGAATCGACAGTTCCTTGTGTGAACGGATGGCCGAGCTTGAGGGTGCGCACGACGGCTTCGAGCAGGTATTTGCGGCCGCGCTGGAGGGTGGGCACCCGGGGTCGCAGAGGGGCGGTGAGCGGGCCGTCGATCCTGCCGCCTTCCTTGACTCCGAAGAGGTCGACGCGCAGACAGCCCTTCAGGAATTCCTGGTGCCGTTTGACGATGCCGGGTTGGCCGCGCAGATGGGCGATGCCGGTGTTGGCCGCCGGGAAGAGGTGATCGTGAATGCTCAGGGCCTGGTTGGTCGGATTGAAAAACCTGGCGCCGAAATCCTCCGAAGCCTGCAGAGGCATGTGGCAGCCGGCGCAATTCAGCTGGGCCTTTTCCGGGTAGTAGAAGCTGCGCGCGTTATGCCCCGATACCCCGCTGAGCAGGTAAGTGTCGTAATGATTCTGACCGCGGAGGAAGTCCTTGTACTTGGTCAGCTCGCCGGGCAGGCTGACCTTGTGGCAGGTCGAGCAAAACTCCGCGGTGCGCATGACTGGTTTGAGAAAAGTTTTCTTGTGAAACTCCGGCTTGGCCTTGACGAGGAGCTGGTTGAGGTATTGCAGGGCGGCGTTGGAGCTGTAGGCGAAGGGATAATGGATGGGTTCGTCGATGGTGTAACTGGCGTTGCCCACCGTGCTGTTGACGTGGGTGATGGCATGGCAGGCGGTGCAGGTGATGCCGGCCTGCGCGGTGGGATCTTTCTCGAGGTCAAACCCAGGATCGTCAAACGCCCCGCTGAAGAAGGGCACAACGTCGTGACAGCCCGCGCACCAGCGCGACGCCTTCACGTTGCCGTCCCGTTCCAGGGAGACGCGGCGCGTTTCCTTGATGCTGAAAAGATAAGGCTGATTGTTGAACGAGCCGAAGTGATGCGCGCTGTGGAACCAACCCTGGTAGGCATCGGCGTGGCACTTCAGGCAGTAATTGTCCATCATGAGGGTTTTCGCCGGGATGAAGTTGCCCGAGGCGGTGCGGGCCAAGGAGGGCTGAAAATACCTGGCTCCTTCCCTGGAGCCGACCTGGTTTTTGCGCGGATGCGCCGAGTGCAGGAAGATCATGGCCACGACCACGACGCCAACGACCACAGACCAGCGGAGGCCGATGCGCCAGCGGATGCGCGGCCCGGCCAGGCGGTGGAGCACGTAGAGCCAAAGGGCAAGCACGGGCGTGATGACGTGCGCCCAGTAAAGCGACGAGCGCAGGTTCGGATTTTTGATGCTGAAGAAATCGAAGCGCATCAGGGCCACGCCCGTGAAGAGCAGCGTAAGGCTGACCGCGAAGAGCACATAGCCGACGCGCACGGCCCGGCGATTGGGCCGGTCGTGGGCATTTTTGATGTGGACGACGCCGAAGAGGACGACCGGCAGCACCAGGCACAGCCCGAGCACGAGGTGACTGCCGAACATCACCATGTAAAAATAGTTTTGGTAAGTGGTGTTGGGATCCCCCTTGAGCCATTCGAGGAACGTGATGCTGGCCAGGTAGACCGAGTTGGCCCCCAATAACGCGAACAGACCGAAAATAAAATAAAGCACCAGCCGCAGGCGCGGACCGACCGCGCGCACGTATCGCTTCGTTTTTATCTCAGTGGGTGAACCGTCGTCAGTGCTCATCTCCAGCCGGTCACAGCTTTGCTGTGTAATTCGGGTTCTCTGGACCAGTTGAAACAATAGTCCGGCTCCAGTTTACGACCCAGCCCGACGGGGTGAAGAGCGATTTTCAAGGGGCGACCGGCGCCCTGGCGGGGGTCAGTCCGGGCAGTTCAAAGTCCGAAGTTCGAAGTTCGAGGTTCAAAGTTCAAAGTTCAAAGTTCGAGGTTCAAGGTTCGAAGTTCAAGGTTCAAGGTTCAAGGTTTAGCCATCGGTCCTGGCGGTTTTTCCAGGGCCGAGTGCTGGCAGGATCTGGAGGACGTCCACGACTTGCTCCCGGCGCGAGGGGAGATGCTTGAGGCGCGCCTGGAGATGGCCGTCGGGCGAGCGTTCCAGCTTCACGGTGTGAACGGCGTTGAGTTCGAGGGCGCGTTTGAATTGCTTGTCGGGCTTCATGGGGGTGAGGGAGTAATCCACCACCCAGCCGGCGTTGCGCAGTTGGGCGATCAGTTGCAGCGAGTCGTGGCGCAGCCCTTCATCTTCCACCCGGACAAACACATCCACTCCCGCATCGAACTTGGGGAGCAGACCGCGCGCGTGCAGCAATTCACCGAGGACCACGTCGCCCATGCCGAAGCCAAGCGCGGGCAGGTCGACTTTGCCTCCGCTCATGAGCTTGACGAGGTTGTCGTAACGGCCGCCGCCGGCGATGGCGCGCGGTTGGTCGGCTTTCTGGTCGAACACCTCGAAGACAACGCCCGTATAATAGGCCAGGCCGCGGATGATGTTGTAATCGATCCGGACGAAGTCGGCGAGCCCGCGCGCGGCGAGATTTTTCAGGACTGATTCCAATTCAGCGGTGGGCTGGCTGGCGTGGATGAAAGCATGGACATCATCGAGATTGAAGCCGAGCGCGGCGAGCCTGGTGCGGCTGACCGAAGGCTCTTCGCGTTCGAGTTTGTCGATGATTTGGTAGAAATCCGAGGCCCGTCCCGGATCGGAGCAGCGCTGGGCAAAGAACTGCTGCCACGCCTGCCGGCTGCTCAGGCGCAGGACGAAATCCTTCGCGGTGAGTTTGAGCGCGCGCAGCGAGTCGATCAGCAAGGCAATGATCTCCGCGTCCGCAGCAGGGTCGGTCTCACCGAGGATGTCCGCGTTGAATTGAAAGTGCTCGCGCAGGCGGCCTTTCTGCTGGCGCTCGTAACGGAAGAGTTGGGGGATGGCAAACCACTTGATCGGCTTTTTGTAATTGCGTTCGCAGGCGGCCACCATCCGGGCGAGGGTGGGCGTCATCTCCGGCCGCAAGGCGATCGCGCGGTCGCCTTTGTCGGTGAAGTTGTAAAGTTGGCCGACGATTTCCGCTCCGCTCTTGACGGTGTAAAGCTCCAGTGGCTCGAGGGGCGGGCCATCGTACTCACGGAAGCCGTAGCGACGCGCGGTGCTGCGCCAGTGTTCGAAGATGTATTGGCGGGCGTCGGCGCTCCAGACATCAGGGTGGGGCAGAGGCTCCGGGTAGAAGTCGCGAAATCCGGGCAAACGTTCCATACGCCGTTCAGTTGTCGGCAAATGCCGTGGGGCAGGCAAACAAAAAGGGCGCTCCCAGGGATGGAGGAGCGCCCGGAGAAGATGGGGTGAAGGAAACCAGCGCGCTCAGTGCTGGGTTTCGGGGCCCTCGTCTTTGGGCTCGGCCTCCTGGGCCTTGAGGGCAGCTTCGACCTGCTCGGGCGTCAGCTTGAGCACCGTCTCGCGCATTTCCTTGCCGGGCTTGAATTTGACCACCGCCCGTTGCGGGATGGGCACGTCGGTCTCGGGAGCGTTGGGATTGCGGCCCACCCGGGCCTTGCGCACTTTTACTTCGAAGACGCCGAAGTTGCGCAACTCGACTTTTTTGCCTTGGGCCAACGCGGCGGAAATGTAATCGAGGGTCTTTTGAATTACATCGAGCACCTGTTGTTGGACGAGGCTGGTTTCGTTGCTGATGCGGATGACGAGGTCGCGTTTGGTCATAAGGTGTTTGGTTTATCGTTCTACGCCCAACGTCTTGATCGATGGTGAAGGGTATAGGCCGCGGGCATGGAGCGGTCAAGCCCGTAATTGGCAACGGCTTCCGACGACCTTCCGCACGGTCAGTCGGCCTAGCTCTCGATGACGTTGATTTCAACTGGCTCGACATTGATGCCCATTTTGCCGAGCCATTTGATGGCCGCCTTAATGTCAGGACGTTTGCCTTCCAACTCCAGGCAAACGATGCCAATCTCATCGGTCACACTCGCCTGGCGAACATTGGTGATGACTTTGAACTTATGGCCGAGTTCCCAGATGACTGGATTGGTGATCATGCGGGGAGGATACATCAGCCAAAGCCGCGTCTTTTGGGGCGCACCATTGCTGTTGGGCTTGGGTGTCGCCGACTTCCTTTTAGCTTTGGGCGCCACGGGCTTAACGATTTGAAATTTGAGATTTGAAAATTTGAAATTTAAGATCAGCCTCCGGCGATGGCCGGGATGATGCTGACTTCGTCGCCGTCCTTCAGCGTGGTCTGCTGGTTTTGCAGGAAGCGGATGTCTTCCTCGTTGACGTAGACGTTGACGAAACGGCGGACGGTGCCGGCGTCATCGAGGAGCCGCTCCTTGATGCCCGGATAACGACTTTGCAGTTCGTTGATGGCGTCAGCGATGGTCGTGGCTTTGACTTCCACCAACTCTTCGTTGTTGGTCAACTTCCTTAAGGGAGTCGGGATTCTAATTTTTGCTGCCATAAACTAAATTCGCATGACTGGATTCGCATGACTGGAAAACAGCGGCGTTGAAGTCACTGGAGCAGCCGCACTCCGCGACTCGAACAGGCCAAAAGCTCCCGTCGTTATTCTCAAGCGTTCACCAGTGACTCATCCTGGGCGGCCAGCAGGCTCTCAAATTCGCGAAGGCTCGGCTTGATTTCGCGCGGTTGACCACAGTGCCCCATCACGGCATCCAAAGTCTTCAATCCGTTGCCGGTCACGCACAGAACCGCGGAATCTTTGGCGGGAATCCTGCCGCTGGCAATCAGTTTCTTGGCGACGCCGACGGTCACCCCGCCCGCGGTTTCGGCGAAGATCCCTTCACACTCGGCCAGCAATTTGATGGCCTGACGGATCTCGTCGTCGGTGACGTCTTCGGCCGCGCCGTGAGTTTCTTTCATTACTTTGAGCGCGTAGAAGCCGTCGGCTGGCGTGCCGATGGCCAGGGACTTGGCAATGGTGTTGGGCTTGACGGGCTTGAAGAAGTCCAGGCCGGCCTTCTGCGCGGAGGAAATCGGCGCGCAACCGCTGGCCTGGGCGCCGTGCACATGCCAGTGCGTTTCCGGTGCCAGCCCAAGCTTGGCAATCTCCTGATACGCCTTGTGGACCTTGGTGAGCAACGAACCCGAGGCCATCGGCACGACGGTGTGCTGCGGAATGCGCCAACCGAGTTGCTCGATAATCTCGAAGCCCATGCTCTTGGAACCTTCGGCGTAATACGGGCGCATGTTCACATTCACGAAAGCCCAGCCATATTTCCCGGCGATCTCAGCGCAAAGACGATTCACCTCGTCATAATGGCCTTTGATGCCGATGACGTGCGCGCCGTAGATGAGGGAGTTGACGATTTTGCCCTGCTCGAGATCAGCGGGGATGAAGACGTACGCTTTCAGGCCCGCGGCGGCGGCGTTGGCCGCGACGGAATTGGCCAGGTTGCCGGTGGAAGCGCACGCCACCGTGGTGAAACCGAGTTCGGAGGCGCGGCTCAGGGCCACGCTGACCACTCGGTCCTTAAACGACAGCGTCGGATAATTGACCGCGTCGTTCTTGATCCACAACTCGCGAATGCCCAAAGCTCTGGCCAAACGGTCGGCTTTGAGCAAAGGGGTGAAGCCCACTTGTGTTCCCACCGTGGGATCCTCGGCCACTGGCAGCAGTTCCCGGTAGCGCCACATGGTTTGCGGGCGCGACGCGATGGTCGATCGAGTCAATGCTTTCTTAATCTGCGGATAGTCGTAAACGACCTCCAGCGGTCCGAAATCGAATTCGCAAACGTGCGTGGCCGTCAGCGGGTATTCCCGCCCGCACTCGCGGCACTTGAGAGCCTTCATGAATCCAGCAGAGCTAGGCATACGTTCTTCCAGCATTGGCACAGGTTCTTGGGGCCTTGCCGCCCAACACGGGCAACAAAAAACCCCTTCTCACCGGCTGAGAAGAGGTCAGAAAACGAACGCAGGCTCTCTTCCCATCTTTTCTTGAACCGCTGCCGGTCCAAGCTGGAATTGGCACCTGGTCGTTGCAGATCGCGCTGCAACCGGTTGCCGTGGCGTCATCGGGCCAGTCCCTCAACCACTCTCGATGAGACCGTGATAACTTATCAACGGATGCGGATAGATTGATTGGAACTATTCGCGATGTCAAATACTTTATCCACTGTTCTTGCTCCAACTCCACCAGCCCTCGTGCTCGCAGTGGGTTCCGCTTGTTTCTCGAGAACATTGCCGGGCAAATTTTTTGAACGTTTTCTGTCCCGGAACGCTCTCACCATTACCTGAACCCAGGATGGAATCGGCCATGCTGCATTTGGCCTTCGGGCGGCGGAATTCTAAAAACTCGAATGGAGATGAACTGCGGAACGGCAAATCAGTGGCAAGGCGCGCGCTGGACAATCCTTACCCTCGCGGGTGCCTGGCTGCTGATCCCTTCGCTGAGCGCGGGTGAGCCGATTCAATTCACTCGTGAGAAGGCCAACACCAGTCCTGGCACTCCGACCGCTGCGCAGCTCAGGTTGGATAAGGAAAAGGGTTCGGCTCTCGACCGTGATCCTTCCGCAAGCCCTTACCGCGCCATGAGCGAGCAAGGTTTCTACTCCGGGGAAGCCTTGCGCGGACGCGATCCCAAAGAAGAAAAGCGTCGCAAGTTAGCCGAGCTGGAGCGGAAGAACTGGATGCGCGTTGAGAAAGGCGAACTCCAGGAGAAGGAGGATGAGAAAACGAGTTTCGGCGTTCGCGATTATGACGATTCGTTGGAGAATGACCAGACCGAAGCGGACCTCTGGTTCGGTCCGCCGCAGGACAAGGGGGCCAACACCCCCGGCCGGCCGCGTGCGCCGGGCAGCTACTCCCGGGGTCAGGGACCGAATCGAGCTGTGCCTCGCGCAGATGACGATGAGAAGAGCGGCAATCTAAGCGTTGAGAAAAGCTCGCTCGCCAGGAAGGGCGAGCCCGTGACAGGCGCGCACACCTCGAAGGAACTTAACCTGCGAAACCTGGCAGCTCCCGACCAGACGGACGTTACGCTCAAAGGACTCCTGGGCGGCGATTTCCGATCCGGGAGTTCATTGGATGGCCGGGGGCGGCGTCGGGATGATTTTGGCCTGCGCGCTCCCGACGCGCAGCTGGGCGCTGGATCGTCGATTTCGATGTTTGGGAAAGGCATTGGCTTCGGCCGGGAGCTGGGTCCCACGCCGACCGCTTTGAGTGGCTCGACGCTGTTGGATACCTCAAGCAGGAGCCAGCTGCCAGGTTCGCCGGGCAGCGGTCCCGGCTTTGGCCTGTCGGGAGATTCCTTGAATTCATCGGCCAACTCGTTTTCTGGCCCTCGGGGTTTTGAAACTGCGCCGACGGCTTCTCCGCAGTCGCAGAACGATCCATGGGCGCGTTCGGTGCAGGGGCTTTCGCCACTCTCCGCCCGACCTGGCGCGTTCAGCACCCGCTGAAGCCCTCCTCCGGCGTCGATCGCCGGCGACCATCAATCATCCAGCAAAATGACCCGGACCATCCCGCCGGCTGGGAGTTTCGCGTGCGGGGGGACATCGACCAATCCATTGGCTGAAGCCAATGAGCTGAGCATGTGGGAAGCTTGCGGACCGGCGGACCGCGCTTTTCCTTGCTCATCGATCCGCACGCGCAGGAAGTGACGGCGCTCCCCTGGGTTGGCCAGGTCCTCGGCCAGGACGCAGAATCGTTCGGGCGGGCCCAGGTCTTTTGCCCCCTGCCATTGGGCCAGCGCCGGTCGGACCAGCAGCAGGAACGTCACGACCGCCGAAACCGGATTGCCCGGGAGTCCGAAGAGGAACTTCTCGCGCCAACGGCCGAACACGAACGGCCTGCCGGGCTTGACCGACACTTTCCAAAAGTCCATCGAGCCACCGATTTCCTGGAGAGCCTGCTTCACGAAGTCCAGTTCCCCGACCGAGACGCCGCCGGTGGTCACCAGGCCGTCGCATTCGGCGAATGCCTCGGTGAGCGCCCGCTTCGTCTCCGGCAATGTGTCGGCGACGAGGGGCCAGATTCGAGGCAACGCCCCGGCGCGTGCCAGGAGTGGCGCCAGGGCCTGCCGGTTGCTTTCGTAAATCTTTCCTGGCGGCAGCGGGTGGCCGGGTTCCACCAGTTCGCTGCCGGTGGCGAGCAGGCCGATCCTGGGGCGGCGGCGCACCTGGATCTCGGGCCGGCCGCTCGCGGCCAGCAATCCGATCAGGCCAGCGGTGACGCGCTCGCCGGCCTGCGCCAGAGCGGCGCCGCGTTTCACATCTTCGCCGCGCAAGCGGATATTCTCCCAAGGCTTGACGCCCTCGACGAAGAGCACGCGCCCGGGCTGTTCGGGATCACCGCGCGAGTCTTCCTGCGCCACGACCGCGTCGGCTCCCGCGGGCAACGCCGAACCGGTGAAGAGGCGCACACAAGATCCCGGTGGCACGGGGACGGGAAAAATGTCGCCGGCCGCGACCTGGCCGGCGAGCCGGAGAGCCGCGGGAGCCTCGAGGCGCGCGCCCGAGAGATCGGCGGCGCGGACGGCGTAGCCGTCCAGTGCGGAGTTGTCACACGAAGGCAAATCGATCGGGGCAACGATGGTTTCCGCGAGCACTCGCGCCGGGGCGGCGGACAGGGTCACCGATTCGACGGAAAGCGGTTGCAGAGTGGCCAGGATGCGCTGACGCGCTTCTTCCAATTCGAGCATGGCGGCAATGTTGGTCGAGCCGCCGCCGATGTCGATGCAAAGGTGAAGGGCGCGTTAGCATTGCACATTGCACATTGCTCATTGCTCATTGCTCATTCCGACCTCTTTCAACGTCCACAAGCGAACAATGAAAAATGAGCAATGAGCAATGAGCAATGAGCAATGGGGGCAATGGGGCCCCGGAGCGCGAGCCTCTGCTGTGGACGGATTCAGGATCCGAATCGCCCGCTCAGTGGCCGGCGGTAATGACCATCGTCTGTTCCAGCGTGGTCAGACCGTCACGCACTTTGTCGAGGGCGGCGTAGCGCAACGTTTTCATCCCCTGGCTGGTGGCGATTTTCCCGATCTCCATGGAGCTGGCCCGAGCGATGATCGCTTTGCGGATCTCGTCGGTAATCGTCATGGCCTCGACGATGGCCAGTCGGCCGGCATAACCGGTGTTATTGCAACGCTCGCACCCCCGGCCGCGGTGGAGGGGGACGCCGTTGAAGAAGTCCGGTGCGATGTTCAAGTCGGCGTACATCGCAGACGGGTAGGTGAGTGGCTCTTTGCAGTGGGAACAGATTCGGCGCATGAGGCGTTGGGCGCAAGCGAGGATGACCGAGGAAGAGATGAGGAACGGAGCGATGCCCATGTCGTCGAGTCGGGCCACGGCGCCGGGGGCGTCGTTGCAGTGCATGGTGCTGAGGACCTGGTGGCCGGTGAGCGCAGCCTCGACGGCGATCTCGGCGGTCTCCGTATCGCGAATCTCGCCAATCATGACGATGTCCGGGTCCTGGCGCAGAATGGAGCGCAGGGCGTTGCCGAAGGTGAGGCCGATCTCCTTTTTCACGGGCACCTGGTTGATCCCGGCGAGTTGGAATTCGACGGGATCTTCGACGGTGACGATGTTGTATTCGGGGTTGTTCAGCTCGTTGAGAGCGGAATAGAGCGTGGTGGTTTTGCCGGAGCCGGTGGGCCCGGTGACGAGCAGCAGGCCGTGCGGAGCGTCGACCGCGGCGCGGAACCGGCGATAGGTATCGGGGTCCAACCCGATCTTCTCGATGCTCGCGGAGAGGTTGCCTTTGTCGAGCACGCGCAGGACGACCTTCTCGCCGTGCACGGTGGGCAGGAAGGAAACGCGGAGGTCGAAATCGCGTCCGCCGACTTTGACCCTCATGCGGCCGTCCTGGGGCAGTCGCCGTTCGGCGATGTCCAGGCAGCTCATGATCTTCAAGCGCGAGGCGAGGGGGACTTGCAGATTCTTCGGCGGCGGCACCTTGTCCACCAGCGCGCCATCGATGCGGTAGCGCAGGCGGACCATTTTCTCGAAGGGCTCGATGTGAATGTCGCTGGCGCGTTCCTTGATGGCCTGGACGAGGATGAGGTTGGCCAGCTTGATGACCGGCGCCTCTTCGGAGGAGGCGGCCAGCTGGTCGAGGTTGACCTGCTCGGTGATTTCCTTGACCGTCTCCAGTCCGTCGGCTTCGGCGGCGACCTCGGCCTGCTTGGCGGCATCGTTGATGATCTCCTCCATGCTGCCCGCTTTGCCGGTGTCGAGGTTGTGCAGCTTGTCGAGGATGGATTTCTCGGAAGCGATCATGGCCGAGACGTCCATTTTGCTGATGCGCCGGACGTCGTCGATGGCCAGCACGTTGAGCGGGTCGGCCATGGCCAGGAAAAGTTTGTTTTCCAGGCGGGAGATGGGAACGACTTTGTGATTGTGGCAGACTTCGCGCGGGAGCAAATCGGCGATCTCGGGCGCGATGCCGCAACGACTGAGGTTGACCGGCGGGACGTTGAGGACGCGGCCCATGGAAACGGCCATGTCGGTCTCGGTCACGAGCCCCTTGTCGACGATCATCTTGAGGAGGCGGGTGCCTTCCTTTTTTTGTTGTTCGAGCAGTTCTTCGACTTGCTTGGCGAAGAGCAAGCCATCCTCCACCAGCGCATCGGCGATGCGTTCTCCAAAGGTTTTTACGGCAGCCATGATCCGGGACGTTTTAGCGAATGACTTTGCGAAGGGCCTTCAAAAGATCGGCGGGCGAGGCCAGGTACCAAAGAAACCGCTGTTTGGCGGCTTCCTCCAGTTCCAGGACGACTCGCTTGTTAAACGGGTTGGCAGTGGCGACCAGCACCGACTTGCCCATGCGATCGAACGGCAGCACACACCAGCGTTGCAGGGTTTCTGACGGAAACGAGCGGGCCAGTTCGACGTCGAGGTCGTATTTGTCCAGCGGCAGGTAGGAGATGCGGTGCTTGTCGGAAAGTATCTTGAGGGATTTTTCGATGGGGAGAATGCCCTTGTCCATCAAGAGCTGCACGAACGGCTCGACGATCTTGCCGGCGGGTCGCGACAGGTCCTGCTTGATCCAGCACAACTCGAAATCGCCCTGGGCGATCACCTTCGATTCGACGAAGATTTTGTACATCATCTGGCGGCCATCATCGACTTCGGAAGCGACCCTGGGATCGGAAGACCTGGACCTGGCCAGGCGGGCCATGTGACGGGTCCCTTCGGCCGGCTCCGCGCCGGCCTGCGCGTTGATCGTGTTGGCCGTGCTCTCGATCTCGCCGAGGGCGGCCAGCACGTCCGCGTCATCCGGACATCGCTGAAGGATGCTTTCGTACTCCAGGATGGCGGAGGAAAGCTGTCCCATCAGCACATAGGCCTGGGCGATGCGTTTGGAAGTCGTGATGACCTCTTTTTCGCGACCGAGCTTGTGATAGGCCTCCTTCAGGATTTCCAATGACTGATAATCCTGGGGTTGCGACTGAGTGATCACCTCGAACATCTCAATCGTTTGCTGCAATTGGGCTTCTTCGCTGGCTGTTAGTGAGCCGACCATGACCATCGGTATGTTTGTCGTTTTCAACGAACCGGCACGTTTCCATCGGGCGGCGTGCCCGTTCCCACAGGTTGAGCAAGCCGGGGGCCACACGGTCCGGCCAACCGGCTCGCAGGCAACTACACCGGTTTAGTCGGCAGAAACCACCGTCCCATTAATGGCAAATCGCAAAGAAACCATTGGCATCCGTCCTGGCCCGTGCTAAAACCCCGCTCCGCTCGCAACCGGGCGGGGGCAAACGCCTTGTCATCATTTAAGCCAGTCCATTTACCAAAGCTTATGTCACAACATCGCAGCCTGCGCGCGGCCAGCACTTCCGGCGCAAAACGCAACGTCCTCAAGCGCTTCGAGCGGGTCGAGCTGCTCAAGAAACGCCACCTGTGGAAGCCGGGAGACCGGGTCACGGGCCTGCAAAAAACCAAGCCGGAAGCCTGACGTCACTGTCCAATCATGAATGTCGAGTCGCACCTGAAGGAGCGGCCACCCGCCAGCAAGCCCGGCGAGTCGGCCCGCGGAGTGCAACGTGCGACCTCCGTGCTGGTTCGCCTCCAAAAATTTCTCGCTGAAGCCGGCGTCGCGTCGCGTCGCGCGAGCGAAGCGATCGTTCTTGCCGGCCGGGTCACGGTCAACGGACAAATCGTCCGCACCCTCGGCACAAAAGTCCAGCCGGGCCAGGACCGCGTTGCCGTGGACGGCCAACCGGTCAAGCCCAGACGCAAACTCTACGTCGCCCTGAACAAGCCTGCGGGATACCTCTGCACGCGCAAAGATCCGTTTGCCCGACGCACCCTGGCCGAATTGCTGCCCAGGGAATGGCAGCATCTCGCGTCCGTGGGCCGGTTGGACGGGGCGAGCGAAGGGTTGATCTTCCTGACCAACGACGGACGGTTCGCCCTGCACCTGACTCATCCACGCTACGGCGTCCACAAGTTGTATCGCGCCACCATTGAAGGCCGCGTCGAACCGTCGATCCTGCAAAAATTCCTGGCCGGCGTGGAAGACGCGGGCGACGTATTGCAGGTCGAAAAAGCCAGGCTCATCTCCAGCAACAACCGCCGCAGCATCGTCGAATTGGAATTGGCCGAAGGGCGAAACCGCGAAGTGCGCCGCCTGTTTGCTTCCCAGGCGTTGCCGGTCACCCGCCTGCAGCGAATCCAAATCGGCCGCATCAAACTGGGAGAATTGCCCCTGGGGAAATGGCGGACCTTGAGCGAGCCCGAAATTCGATCGCTCCTCGGCGAAGAGCGTTGACTGTTCAATCGAGAAAGAGTGTTTTTGCTCCCTCTTGCCGCCCTCGCCAATCGTTAGCTGCGCCAATGTTTTCAGGGGGGCTTCTCGGCTTCCTGCTGTGGCTGCCGCTGACCGGACTCAGGCGCCGCCCCATGAACTTTGGCTGAAAAAGCCGGAAGCGGTCGCGTTTCCAACTCGGTTCGCAGGATTCTTAGGCGCAGCAGAAACAAGGGGCCGGGCAAGCGCGCGGCAAATCTGCCCGAAGCCGAAGGATCCCGAGGTCGACCTGGAGAGCGCTGCACGTGGGTGGCCCGTGCGTTGAAACGTTCGGATGAATAACAGGAGACGACGCACCTGCCAGAAGGGCAAGGCCGTGAACTCAAAAGATGCTGTTCCGGAACCGCCAATTGAAATGGGTGGCAATCGCCATGCTATTGGTTGCCGACTAATCTCGAAGCTGTGCTTAGGGAAGATGTCTGACAGCAAAAGTGCAGACTCAGACCGGCGCAACTGGTGCGCTCAGTGCAGCACGGCTGGATTCCTTTTGGCGTGACACCGACTCACTTGTGATTCGCGCTTTGCCCTAAAAGACTGACGTATTCTCTCACCTCGGAGGAATCTCCCTTCTGGACCAAAGTTCGGAAGTGGTCTACCAACTCGCGTGCTTTGGCTTCGTCCAAGTTCTTCATCTCGATTGTCAACGCAAACATTCTGCTTTGGGCTTCGATTGTGCCTTCCTGGTAATCCACAAACCCAGGAGGAAACAGACTCCGAAGCCCGATCGATCGCCGAGAGGCTAATTTCCATTCAGCGGGCGATTCCTTGAACCCAAGTTTCTTCAAAAGCTTGGAATATTCCGTATCATTAACCACCCGGCTATAAACCCGCCCAAAGCTGACGCACTCCAGTTTTTGCTGCCCGTTGTTAATATCGAAATAGCCGAATTGAGTAGCCGCGATCTGCGGGAAAATGAACATGATGGCGATGGCAATCACCACCATGAGGAAAAGACCTGCCACGATTTTCGAGCGCGCCTTCATTTCGCTGGATTGCACTTTTTGTCGGCTTCCTTTTTGTCGTGCTTAAAATAAATCCAGTTTTCTTTATCGGTGGTCATCAATGCTTCAATCGAATGAGCATTGTTGTATGGGTTGGAAAAGTCATTATCCACTGTCCCTTGGCTGTGGCTGATCTCATGGAACATCGTCGGGTCTTGGTCTCTGGCATTAAACCAACCTGGGTCCAATGTTAGATGGTCGTTATACCAGGGAACGGGCGACGGCCAGTATGTCGCCGATGCCCCCGGCGTCGGTTCAACATAGACGTTCAAATCGTATTTCGGATCGTTGATCACCTTGACCATGCCTTGAAGAACCTTCTTCAAACCTTGCAACTTTTTGGCGAGATCGTCGTAAGCAGGACAAGGACATTTTTTCAGGTTCTTGATGTTATCGTCCATCTGCTTGATCAAAGCGTTGGCCCTGTTCCTAACGCGCGTAATCGAGTTCTGGATCGACTGTTTCTGTGCGTCAGTGATCTTGCCTTTCCAATGATAATCGTAAAGGCCGAGCACGTCGTAATCATTGACGGGATTAATGATAATCGTAAAGGCCGAGCACGTCGTAATCATTGACGGGATTATTACCGAGGAAAAGGTATCGGTTCGGTCCACCAGCGAGAAGCGACGCGGTCTCTCTCGCGAGCACCTCAAAGCCTTCCTCCCCGATAGGATCTCTGCTCAGCCAATTGCAGCCATCTTCTTCTTTCACATTCCTGCAGCATTCTCTCGGCAACTTTCACTTTATTTCCCGCCCCACAGACCCCCATACTTCTTCGCTAGGAGAAGACGAGGAAGAAAAAGCCACCAAATCGTGCCTCCTAGTCCGTGTATTACATGCGGTGGGTATAGGCAATAGCCAATCCAAGAATCCCCTAAGCCCGTTAAGAATTTCCCATAGTCACCGCCGACGAGCATATAGAGAATACTTACTGGGAAATCAGCAAACGACCAGTAGACCCATACCAGTGAACCTTGAGGATCGCTTGACCGCTGGATGTAAAACACGGTCGCCAGAAAGAGAGCGAAATGCGCACATCCCGCTATCGTGCCAAGCCTCTTCGCAAGCTTGGCCTTCAGATTCTCATGTGTGTTATTTGCTTCCATTGCAGCACGGACTATTGGGCCCTGGGTCTCGCGTGCCAGGACGGTCGATGGCGGCACCGACGGTCTTGCCCCAAAACCCGCCAAATGCGTGCGCTGCTTGAGTCAGCGCGTGGTCGCAAAGTCGAAAGCAAGTGCTTCTAAAGTCAGGATTACACGGGAATTTCTGCCTGCATTTGAAATAGCACTTGTCATGCTTCTCACAGGCTGAATCAAGAGCGTCAATTGGAGGCAAATACGGTCCACCGTTGGGATCGTACTGGTATTTTTGGCCACCCGTCCAATCCGAACCGCACCAATTACCGTAGACCTTCTTTAATCCCACCGGATCGATACTGCTGATTGGGTTGTTTACCACAAACCCGTACAGGTTGCGCCCACCTTTTTCCTCTAACGGGTCCCTATTCAGCCATCTTCCGGTGCTTGGGTTGTAATATCTGAAGCCGTAATAGAGAAAGTCGCTCTCGTCATCCTGATACTTCGTTGAAAACCCGAGCGGATTGGCCTTGGCCGTTGACCCCCGAATGGACTGTATTCATATTGGGCAGACAGCATCCCGTTAGTCGCGTTCAACAAAGCCGAGACGTTTCCGTTGGCGTCCATAGCAGCAAATTGTACGCCGTTGCTCGCCACGTTGATCGCAAGCAAGCCGCCAACCCCACCGGCTCCTTGTATTGCACCGGTTAAGTCCGAGCCCCAAAGGTAGGAACGGACAAGTTTGTTGGTGTGGTTGAGTTCGCCGAGCAAGTTCCAATCGTCATACGCAAACTTGTTCGTCGACTGGGCAACGTAGGCTGAGCCGTTCCAAGTGGATAAGGCCTTGCCTGTCCGCCGGCTGCGATGGTCATAGCTGAAATCGAGTTTGAGCTTGGCGCCATCTGGCACGCCGGAGTTGGCCGTCTGGATTTACGGGTGGTCGGCTGGAGGTTTATTATCACCGTCGCGGTGTTCGTGGCAGCGCCAAGCACGTTCAGATATCCGGGAACCGTGTGCTGGACGTATTGGTTCAAGCTGTTGGCCGTGTAATTCTGGTACCGCAGGTTGGCGCCCCACGAGTCCCCGCCGCTGGCGGCATGCCGCCGGTTGCCAATGTCGTCAAAGCCGTATTCAAATTGCTGGCCTGCCACTAGATTTCCATCGGACCAGTACCGTCTTCCTGAAGGCACCTGGCCGAGGGAATCGTAGCCTAAGGCCCAGCGGGAGCTGTACGCGTTGGTGATAGCGGTGCGCTGATTGGCGCTGTTGTAGGCGTACTTGAAGCTCACCGTCGCGTCCGCGGAGGGCGTTGAGGAGATCCCCGTCAAGCGGTTCAAGTTGTCGTAGGCTTTGGTGGTGCTCATCCGCAGCGTTCTCTTGCGTCAGTTCACAGTAATTGTCGAATGTCGAGATGCGACTCCATCGGCTTCCACAAGGAACTGGAGATGTTTTTCATCGCCTACAATCTGGTTCGCGCCTTGATGGCCGAGGCGGGCGCTCTCCAGGACGTCCCATTGGAGCGGTTGAGTTTCAAGGGCACGGTCGATGCTCTGCGAGAGTTCAGCGTCGCCATCGCTCAGGCTACTTCCCGCAAGAAGCAGAAGCGCCTGATCGCCGCACTCTTGGGGACCATTGCCTCCGATCAGGTTCCACACCGGCCCGGCCGCCGCCAACCTCGCGCCGTCAAGCGCCGCCCAAAACCTTTCCCCTTGCTCAATCGGCACCGCCGAACGTTCAAGGAAGTCTTTCACCGAAGTCGCTATCGAAAAAACCTCGGAAAATCGAAGCGCTAACTAAGCGTCATTCGGCTCAGACCCTCTTGTGAATGTCGCCCCACTTCGTCTGTTACACGTGTTTTTGAAAACGAGCAATGGGAAGGAGATGAACTACCGATGAAAGTCCGCCGATAACAGACGCGTTCAGATAGCTCGTCCACTTCCCAGCAATCAAGGATCCGGAGAACAGCATCCAGATTACGAGCAATGTTCCCACGAAGAGCGTGGCCGAGATGATAAAAGTTGAGGCCCGCTTGGTGTTTGCCTCCACATCGCGCGACCTCTTGAGCAGCAGATTCCTGATCACGAGGACAACCGCGTGGATGAAAAGCACCAATCCCGATCCCCATAAGACATGTATCCAATTCGTGTCCGGCAATGAGTCGGCAGTATATAGGCCAACACCCACTGCCACGATCAGGGGGGTCTTCATTTCACGTATTGGCTTCATATAAGCGCTAGCTCTAGATTTCCATCGGGCCAGTACCGTCTTCCTGAAGTCACCTGGCCGCGGGAATCGTAGCCTAAGGCCCAGCGGGAACTGTCCGCGTTGGTGATAGCGGTGCGCTGATTGGCGCTGTTGTAGGCGTGCTTGAAGCTCACCATCCCGTCCGCGGAGGGCGTTGAGGAGATCCCCGTCAAGCGGTTCAAGTTGTCGTAGGCTTCGGTGCTGCTCATCCGCAGCGCTCTCTTGCGTCAGTTCACAGTAATTGTCGAATGTCGAGATGCGACCCCATCGGCTTCTGCTTCGCTCCGCGATCGGATCGCGGCTGAGCCATCGTCCCGCATTCGGATGGAGATACCGAAAGCCGTAATACACGTGCAGCTCAAGCCTTGATCTCGTCTTTCCAACTTACCGTTCCGTCGGGCCGGATTGTAACGCGG
>WNGF01006910.1_pt1 | contig 31736 bp, 27 predicted proteins | sample 5400641 | NCBI WGS metagenome assembly WNGF01 (sample SAMN13153371, study PRJNA577476) | soil metagenome | isolation source: 80 cm soil or saprolite under grassland replicate 2 | place: USA:California | collected 2016-06-15 | reverse complement strand
CGTTGGGCATTTTATTGTATGGAGGCTTCTCACTCTCTACGCCATCTCTTTGTGGCAAGAACACCTGATATCCTTTTGCTTCCAGCTTTTCAGCCAAGCGCAGATTGAATACTCTTTCTGCTTCGCAAAATAGCGGTCCCGCAAAGTAAACTCGCATATCATCCTTCCTATGGTCGACAAACAAGGATCTGTTTGTGTAGTAGCGTAACAACAATGCTCAAAGGCGGGCTAACTCTCATTGTCCCGCGAGTGCAGCCAGTATGCTATTTTACCGTATTTGCAGTAGTTCTGCATTTCACAATGAGGTTAGCAGGTTAGACATGGCTGAGGGCGCTAGGGAGTTATGCCGAGGACGCCTACCTGTACTGTCCTAAACTTCGATCGGAGGAGCCACCGATGACCATCCACCACTACACCGAGACTGCTACACCAGACGCGACCAAACGCTACCCAAGCGATCTGAATGACCGGGAGTTTGGCTTGATTGCACCGCATGTTGCACAAAAGGCCGGTTCAGGCAAGAAACGCATTGTCGATATCCGTGAAGTCTTGAATGCCATCTTCTACCGCACCAGAACCGGCTGTCAATGGCGGATGCTGCCGAGCGATTTTCCTGCCTGGTATCACGTCTGGTATTATTATCGAACCTGGCGGAACGATGGTACCTTGGAGCAAATCAATACGCTATTGCGTCGCGATGTTCGTCGTCAGGCAGGTCGGGATCCAGAGCCAAGTGTCGGTATCATCGATAGTCAGAGCATTGAAACAACAGAAATGGGTGGCGAAAAAGGATTCGACCCCCATAAACTGGTGAAGGGGCGCAAGCGCCATCTCATGACCGACACCCTCGGGCTAATTCTCTTTGTGGTCGTCTGTGCGGCGTCTATCGCCGATAGTGATGGTGCCGAGTATATCTTTCACGAAACCGCAGGACGATTCCCACGTCTGCATACCGTATTGGTCGATCAAGGCTACAAGAGTTGGCTTGTCGAATTTGCCAAGCGCTGGTTTGGGATCATCGTCGATATCGTGCAGAGACCACCAGAACAGCACGAGTTTGTTGTGCAACCGCAGCGCTGGAAGATCGAACGCACCTTTGGTTGGCTAGACTGGAGTCGCGTCCTAAGCAAAGAATACGAACGTACCACCGAATCGAGCGAGAGTGATATTTATCTCGGCTCTTCGGGAGTTGCCGTGGAAAACATACGTTCTCAAGGCTTGTTTTATCGCATCACCAAGCCATGCAGGAAAGCGACTTTGGAGCAGATCGACTCAAAAAAGGGTAGGAACTCTTTTGTTCTACGTGATACGGAATAACCAGTTTGTCAACTCCGGCAAGTCCTGAAGAGCCCCGAATTTTCAATGCGCAGTCCGTCTCGATAGCTTCTTAACCGAAGCGTACGATCCGTCACCGAAGCCTGAGCCAGGCATTTTAGCCGCTCTCTTGAGCCCACGCTGAAACCGCCGGGTTCGGCTGTTCGTCGAAGCCAACTCGTCGGCCTAGTGCTGAGCGAGACCCACACGGTCTACCACCCGTTGGTGGGAGCGTATGTTGTGCTACCAAACTGAGAATTACTACTAAAGGAGTATTGATTAGCGGAAAAAGGTGTATATACTCCTATCTATGGAAACTATTATCCACAACCATGACCGCACGAGGAGCGCGCACCACAGATTGCGCCTGTCAGAATCAGCGGCGCGCCGCACGGTTCGTGACCAACTACGCTGGGGTGAGCCACAATGGACCAACGGCCATGGCGTGAGAAAGGGATGCAGCACACCTTTTCCAATCGCTGATTCCCACCGACCAGGTGAGAATAATGCAGTCACGGTTTTCGCATCGGAAAGCGACCGCTGTGCCGTCATTGCGGCTCGCCCCAGGCATGTTGGTCGTGCCCCCAGTAGTCACACAAGGAGATATCCATGAACAGCACTCAAATCTTCGGCCTCCAGTTCGCGCTGAACCTGATCGTCTTCGCGTTGATCGCGCGCTGGTACATCGCGCCGCGGCTCTCCGCCTTGCCGCTCCATGCCGCGCTGACCGCGCTGCTCTTGCTCCACGCGCTGCGCACGGTCGGCATGGTGTTCGTCGTTCCCGCCGTGGTCGATCCGAACCTGCCGCGCGACTTCGCGGTTCCGGCCATCTATGGCGATCTGTTGGCGGCGCTGCTCGCGCTCGCAGCGATCGTGGCTCTACGCGCTCGCCTTCGACTTGCCCTCGTGCTCGTCTGGCTCTTTAGCATCGAGGGGACGCTGGACCTGCTCAATGCCATCTACCAGGGTCTGCAGCACGACCTGACTCGCTACCAACTGGGCGTTGCTTGGTACATACCGACCTTGATTGTGCCCGCCCTGCTGGTCACGCACGCCCTGATCGTCGTCCTGCTGGTGACGCGCGCGCACGAGTATGATGCGCGGCTGTCCGGCAGGTTGGCTGACCAGCACGTGTAGCCTCCGTAGTACCGCTCGGCGAAAATCCGTCGTGGCGAGCCATCGGTCTCCTCTGGAGAGTATGGGCGATTCAGCCCTTCCAGACTACCAGCAGTTGGCCTGGCTCGTCACTTTTCCAAAAACCTACCCCCAAAAGGTGGTTCTTCAGGACTTGCCGGAGTTGACCATCTCGTTATTCCACATCAGGGAGAACAAAAGAGTTCCTCCTGCTTTTTGGGCAAATCGCGCACAGAGTCGTTTTCGCGCATGGCGTTGTGATACGGTAAAACGAGGTAAGAGAACAGATGTTTCCCACGGCAAGTCCTGAAGAGCCTTTATCTCGCTTCCATTCGACTGATGTTGCGAAGATTGGCAAGTTCGCCAACGTGAGATTTTTTATTTATACAGCCTCTTTACACCTGACTTGCATGTCTTGTTTCCCAGATTCTGTGACTTGACGGAAGGAGTCCCACGATGATGGGAACTAAAGCACGCATCTTCGGCTTGCTCCACAATATCTCGCTTGAGAACCTCGTTCCGCACGAGAGCTTCTATCGACATGTCGAAGCCAAGCTTGACCTTTGCTTCGTGCGCGACTTGGTCAAAGATACCTACTCGGCATTTGGTCGTCCGTCGATTGATCCGATTGTCTTTTTCAAGCTCCAGTTGGTGATGTTCTTTGAGGGGTTACGTTCGGAGCGCCAACTCGTCCAGGTGGCGGCCGATCGGCTGAGTGTCCGCTGGTATCTGGGCTATGACCTACACGAGCCGCTGCCAGACCACTCCAGCATGACCCGCATCCGGGAGCGCTATGGTTTGGCTACCTTTCGGCGCTTCTTCGACACAATTGTCGAGCAGTGTTCTGAGGCCGGTCTGGTCTGGGGCAAGGAACTGTACTTTGACGCCACCCAGGTCGAGGCAAACGCCGACCGCGACAAGATGTTACCGCGCTTCTATGTCGATGCGGTCAACGCACACCTTGCAGGGCTGTTCCCTGCTAATACAGCTCCTTCGCCAGAGGATAGCGTGCCCGCACCACAATCTGATTCGCTTCCGGCGCCACTGCCGCTCGATCTTCCATCGGAGGTTCGCACCAATCTGACCGCTATCAATACGCAGCACCAGGACTGGATAACGCGCATGGGCCGGCCAAATCGGGCTGAAACGCATGGGGACTACCAGCGTATCGCAGACCTTTGGGTCAGCACGACCGACCCAGATGCGACACTGATGCGCAAGAAAGGCGGCGGGGTACATCTCGGGTACCACACCCACTATGCCGTTGACGGCGGCAAAGCGCGTATCATCCTGGCTGCGCTGGTCACTCCATCAGAAGTGATGGAAAACCAACCGATGCTCGACCTACTCTGGCGGGCGCGCTTTCGTTGGCATCTTCCACTGGAGCAGGTGACCGGCGATACCACGTATGGTACAGTCGAGAATATTGTTGCGATTGAGGACGCCGGCATCCGGGCGTATATGCCGCTACCCGATTTTGAGCAGCGAACCCCGTTTTTTGGCAAGCATCGCTTCACCTACAATGCGGAGCAAGATCACTACATCTGTCCAAACGGGGCGGTTCTCCCACGGCGGAAAGCCAAATACACCGAGCAGGTTATCGTCTATCAGGCGGATGCGAGCATCTGCAACACCTGCCCGCTTAAAGCCAAATGTACTAAGAGTGAGCAAGGGCGGACGGTCAAACGTCATTTCGATGAATCCTATCTGGATCTTGTGCGGAGCTACCACAGTACTGAGGCGTATAAAAAGGCCATGCGCAAGCGTAAGGTTTGGGTCGAACCATTGTTTGGAGAAGGGAAAGACTGGCACGGAATGAAACGGTTCCGATTGCGGATGCTGGAGAAGGTGAACATTGAGGGACTATTGATTGCCGCGGGCCAAAATCTTAAACGGCTACTGAGCTGGCGTGGGTGGGGTCGGCGTTGGTGGCCAGGTGGAGCACCCGGAGTGGTCATCCCGAGCGATTTTTGCGCTCATTCCTGGATGCCGGCATAGATTTTCAGCCCACAGCTAGAGAGGAGTTAGAGAGAGGAAGTCGTTGCAGGCGCAGCCGCATACGCCACGAGCCATCGTCATTAGGGTTTTTCAACAGGCTGCCCCATTACGGAAACACCTGTCAGCGATTTCCCCCATAGACACGCCATCGTTGGTTGCATATAATGAGAGAAATCCCAGGTTATGGAAACCACTTTTTTGACGATTTTCGGTTTGCACCCTGGCAGCTGCCCTGCTAGTATGAGCCTATGAACACACGACAACCACTCACCTTTGACGACGGCCTGCATAGCTTTTTGCAGACGCTGACCGCTGCCAACAAGAGCGCGGCTACCCGAGCCGCCTACCAGACCGACATTCGCCAGTTTCTTCTCTTTCTTTCCGAGAATACCCTTGTCGCCATCAATCCTGCTCAGGTCGTCCGCGCAGATATCACCGAGTACCTTGCCCACCTTGCAGAACGGCACCTCTCAGGCCTGTCACGCGCCCGCAAGCTTGCGGCTATCCGTGAATACTTCCGCCACCTGGTCAGTACTGAAACACTGGCCACCAATCCTGCGGCAACCATTCCAACACCCAAAAAGGAGAAAAAGGAAACGACCTTTTTGAGCCGCACCGAGTATACCCAAATTCTTGCCAACTGAAGCTGTGTGCAGGACAGTGCCGTACATGTGCAGAGCGCGCGAGTGTTGATTGGAGAGCTAAGTCTTGACCGATGTGGTAAGCTAAAGCTATCCGCATGAGAGGCTTATAACAATCCTTCCTTTGGTGGCAGAGATCCCTTTTCGGGGAACAGTGAGGCTACCCGAAAATCCTCTAGGGTATTTGGTATCGTCATGCCGCTCTCGATTCCCAAAAAGATATACCACACACGTTATATACTTGAAGGACTTTCGCGGTAATATGGTAGAATGCTCTCACCCCGCCATGCTTGAAGCCAACGCATTGACGCTCTACACTGCTGATTGTCGGCGAAACTGTATAGATGAGGTAAGTTCTCACCCAACTGGTGCATAAACCTCTATGAGCATATGAATTGTCAGCAATGCGGTGCAAGCGTAGGTACGCTATCAAAGTTTTGTACCCGCTGTGGTGCGCCCCTCAATACAACAGCTACACCCAATGCAAACAGCGCGGTCAGTAGGATGCCGCCTGATGAACAGCGCGGTGTATTTGACAATGAAACCATTATCCACCAGCAACAACTATTGGAGACCTACCGCCGCAATCTTCGACATCTACTTGTTCAGGCAGCGCAATATGGTGGTGAAGCTTCTGCACCGCTTGATGTTAGCAATAATATCCACAGAGCCCGCGCGCACATTCGTCAAACCAAGACAACTCTGCGTGCGAGTGGTGTGGAGGTTGCGGATCACCCTAACGACGAACCGGATATTATTGCTCCAGAAGGCATCTCTCCTGAGATTGTCCAGCGAGATCGCGTGCGGACAGCTGAGCTTCGTGAACTCCTGAAGTCAGCTTTTTGTGATGAGGAATTGACTATCTTCTGTTACGATTACTTCAGTCCTGTATATGAGATGTTCTCGTCTGGAATGGGACGCTTAGTGAAAATCCAGCTACTGATCGAGTATTGTGAGAAACAAGGTAAATTCAAAGAATTGTTGCGGCTGCTAGAACATAAAAACCCACATCAATATAATGCTTTCTTTTCTGGCGCTCAAAAAGCTCAGGAACATCCACCCGAGCCTAAAAAGATATCAACTAGTATCAGAACGGAGGTACAAATTGTACTCAATGGTGATTTACATGGTTTTACTCCTGAACTACAGGGAGCTGCTATTCGCGCTTTGGCTGCCGTTTTAAATATCTCCCCTGAACAAGTAAAGCTACTAAGTGTTTCGAGTGGAAGTATCATTTTGAAAGTTGAGATAGATAAAGAAACGTCTGAGCGATTGTTGCAATTATACGAAGCTCAGGATCCTGCAATTCAGGATTTAGGAATCCAGGAAGTAACAATACCGACAAAGCATATAGATAAGGATCGCCAAGCCCTGATAAAATACGCAACGATTTTCGCCTCAATACCCGTAACGCCGTTTGCTTTTGCAATTAGTGCCATAATCGTCGGAAAGATAGTCTTTAGCATAGAAACGGGAATAACAGCTTATGTAACAACTCTAGCTTTAGTAATAGCTCTTTGTGTTTTGACAATGATTGGGATACATCGACTGTTTGACTATCTCATTGACCGAATCATATCGCGTCGTGGGTGTCGCACTGGATTAATAGTTTACGGGGTAATTTTGCTCATGATAGGTATTCTACCCTTGTTAGTCGCGTATATTCAGTCGCTCTTTAAGTGAGGGCAGTACACAATCAGCAACTAATCCTACGGATATCTTCACGAAGCCAGCTTAGGTATTGACTTTGGCACTTCAAGTAGCTCTACTAAATCTGGCGGGGGTGCTCGCTAGAATCATTGCCTATACTTCGCCGCTTGTTGCCCAAAGATAAACCGAAACTTTCGGAATCTGCTTTTATCGATCAGGATTGCCACCTACCACTAACCGTGCGCAATCGCCTACGGGCGGCAGCAAAGCGGCGCAATCTTGGCATGGAGTTCAAATGGACATCGCTGGATCTGATACGGTTTGATATAGGGGCTGTATGAATAAGATCTTGAAGAGGAGTGGTCATGAGTGCCGAATCGAATAAGGAGATCGTACTACGTTACTTTCTCCAATCGCACAATGAGCCCTACAACTTAGATGTGATGGATGAGTTATGCAGCCCAGAATACGCGGAGGAGCACAAACGCTGGCAGCGGATGGAACGAGCAGCGTTCCCTGACAAGCACTTTACTATCGATGATGTGATTGCTGAACAGGATCGAGTGCTTCTTCGATGGACCATCCGTGGAACGCACGTTGGAGAGTTCTGGACACCGGTGGGTACTGCCTTGCCGACAGGAAAGCAGATTACACTGACGACGATGGCACTCTTTCGCGTTGCAGACGGAAAAATCGTCGAAGAGCAGAACGTCATTGATTGGCTCGCTTTGCTCTTACAGTTTGGTGCCGAGGTGAAGTTACCCGCATAGCAAATACCCTGGTTATCCGCTTATTATGGTTAGCTGAAGGATTTTATTTCTACAGTGTCTATAGTGCAGCAGAATGGCGCGCGAGAAGTTGTTGTAGAAGCACCAAAGAAACGCGGTGGAAGGCCGAAGAAGAAGGCATAGCCGCTAACCTGTGAATCATCAGCGCGAGTTGTATTGCTTGCCGCGCTATTCGTTTGGTGACAACCTAAAACGTAGAAAGAAACCGCAAGAGATTGCCAATGATGAAGAAGAAAACTCTGCTCATGAAAGTAGTGCCGGGGATGAGTCAAGCTGGCATTAGAGTTATAGGAAGCACATTGAGCTATCTCAAACACGAATCGCAACGCTTCCAGTTGACATTTTCCTCTCCACGGTTTTCTCGCAGCCAAGCTATCGCCTCATCGAGTCTCTTGAAATAATACTTCCGCTGCGAGCCTGATCTGTTGAAGGCTCTCTGAGATTTGCCGTGGTAGCCCCTACAGTTAGAGGTGTTGCCGAGATGGTGCCGTAGAGTCATAATCCTCCGAGCCGAAACTGCTTGGGAGGAGAAACCACCGATGCCAGACCAACCGATCATCCCTATTCCGCTGGACCTGCCAGATGTCCGCGTCCTGTCCACTGAGTGGACCAAGGCGCAGGAGCTGATCATCGAGGTCGAGAGCACCCTTACCACCGCTGTGTGCCGGCGCTGCAAGCGCACGATCAGCGACTTCCACGCCTACGATCAGCCCCTCAAGCTGCGCCATCTCCCGATCTTAGGCTATGTGGTCTACATCCGTATCCGCCCCAAACGCTTTCGCTGTCCCTACTGTGACGACCATCCCACTACGACCCAACGGCTGAGTTGGTACGAGCCCAAAGCCCTGCATACCACGGCCTACGAGCACCATCTGCTGGTGCAACTCGTCAATAGCACGATCGAAGATGTCTGCCAAAAGGAAGATACCAGCTACAAGGCCATCCTCGGCACGCTTTCTCGCTGGGTTTCGACCGCCATCGATTGGGACACGCTACCACCATTCACGACTGTGGGGATTGACGAAATCGCGCTCAAGAAAGGACATCGCGATTACGTCGCGATTGTGACCGCACGCCTACATAGCGGGCGCTTGATCGTCCTCACAGTTTTGCCCTCTCGTACCAAAGCCACGCTGATCGCCTGGCTCCAAGCGCTGCCACAGCACATCGGTCGTCAGATTCGCACGGTCTGTACCGATATGTGGGAGGGCTTCGTCGGCGCCGTCGAGGAGCTGCTGCCGAAAGCGCGCATTGTGATCGACCGCTACCACGTCGCGACCCACTATCGTGATTGTGCTGACGCACTGCGCAAACAGGAGCTCAAGCGGCTGCGCGAGGAACTGCCCAAGGAGAAGGCCGAGCAGCTCAAACACAGCATGTGGCCCTTTCGCAAGCGCAAAGCCGATCTGGAGAGGGACGAGCGTGAGCGTCTGGCCCAGCTCTTTGAACTGTCGCCGGCAGTGAAGCAGGCCTATGATCTGCGTGAGGCGCTCACGAGCATCTTCGACACGGCCCGCTCCAAAGCTGAGGGGATACGGCAGATGAAACGGTGGCGGCGCCAGGTGGAAGCGAGCGGGCTGAGGTGTTTTGACCCGTTCCTGAGCTTGCTGGAGACCTGGCTGGATCTGATTGCCAACTACTTCAGTGAGCGCCAGAGCAGTGCCTTTGTGGAAGGCTTGAACAACAAGATCAAGGTGCTTAAGCGCCGCTGTTTCGGACTGTTCAACGTGCATCATCTGTTTCAGCGCATCACTCTCGACCTGGATGGATACCGTCGGTTCAGTCGCTGGCATGCAGCACATCCCTAAATATGGACTCGACCACGGCAAATCTCAGAGAACCACTTCCCGATGATGTGCGCCCTGATTTTGAGAAGTCGTATGGGGTCAGTTTCGGTGGGATGCCCAGTATTCAGCAGATCATGGCATTACTCAGCGGCGAGCAAGATACACCAACAGGGTCGGTTCTGTGGAATTACCTTCGCCAGTTCGAGTATCCCTTTGATGAGCAGATTGAGGCATTACTCATTACGAGGCGCCGACTTTTCATCACACGTCGTTCGCAGCTTCCGTACCAAACTCGACATACACTTGCCACCCTGATTAAGAAGGCGTATCACCTATATTCTATTAGGGGCTTGTTTGTCGATAATGGCTGTGCGCGTGCATGGTGGATGCATCCGCTCAAACCGGTGAAGTCACAGCGCATGACGAAGGTAATGGGCTGGCTCGATGGGATCTTATTGTATGCACCGGAGCAGGAGTTGGACATTATCAGCGCAGTCTGTGAAGACATACTTCGTAAGCCAGGCCTTGCCAATGAGATACGCACTGAAGTAACGGCGATTCTAACAGCCGTGTCTGATCTTTCAAAGACTCATGCGCCAATGCGTGATACAGAACCGCAATCCAAATCTAACGCCTCGCAAGTTGATCAAGACGTACAATCATCGCGGACCCATCAGCAGCATCTTCACACGATTATTGAGAAGAAGACCCGCCGACTACGACACTTGGAAACGCGCGAAGCAGTACAAGGCATTGCTACGGACCCCAAAGACCGCATCGAAATCGAAGACCTGAGGCAGGAGATTTCTGCGCTTGAATTAGAGTTGCGGCAGCTGGATTTGGGATAACGAGCTATAGACCATGCTCGATCAAGATACAATCGAACAACAGAAGGCACTTCTCACCGAACACCGTCGCCGGCTTGCACTGCTTTTCCAGCAGCAGTCGCGGCTTGGTGACTATGCCCCGCCGCACATACTACTCGAAATTGAAGATACTCAGACCGCGATTCGCGAGCTTAAGGAAACGCTATCTACTACCGGCATAGCAGTTGAGGATGAGCCAAACGATGATGCTCACCCCACCGTTGTTGCTACTCGTTCACATCTGATGCCACAAGAGCGCCGAAATCGCAGTCGAATGCTTCAGAAGGTGCGGGATTTTTGGATCAAGGGCGTGCTTGAAAAGTCGCTCCATAATGAAGTGCTGATCGCGCTCAATATGGAGGAACGACCCGATGCCGTGCAGCATCCATGGGATATGGTTATTCAACAGTCCGAGCAGCCCACTCGCTCTACTTCATCTGGGACAAGGATCATCCAGATGTTCGATGAGCTTGGTGGAGAGTTATTGATCCTTGGTGCTCCCGGCTCTGGTAAGACGACGATGCTGCTGGAGTTGGCGCGTGATCTGATCGCACGCGCCGAACATGATGATTCTTACCCGATACCGGTGGTATTCAACCTGTCATCGTGGGCGGAGCGGCGAAAATCGCTTGATGAATGGATGGTGGATGAACTCAACACGAAGTATGACGTTCCTCGCAAGATTGGCAAGGCATGGGTTGACGCCAAGAGAATGGGCTTGTGAGTATTGTAGTGTGTAGCCGCGTTGGCGACTATGAGGCGCTTAACGCACGGCTCAAGCTGCAAGGAGCGGTGCTTGTCCAGGCATTGACCTCAGAACAGATCGAGACGTACCTTAATGGCGTTGGCGATCAACTTGCGGCGTTGCGGGTAGCATTGAGCGAGGATGAAGGATTGCGGGGATTAGCCGGCTCTCCATTGATGTTGAGCATTATGACGCTGGCATACCGTAATGTGTCGCTTGATACAATGACCTTAGGTGTCACGATCGAGGAGCAGCGAAAGCGACTCTTCGATGTGTATGTGGAGCGGATGTTTGCGCGGCGGGGTGTCGACACAAGGTACTCACAAGAGCGCGCGATCCAGTGGTTAGCTTGGCTAGCCCGGATGCTGTCTCAGCATGAACAGTCCATATTCTCGATCGAACGGATGCAGCCGGATTGGCTGCAAACACGCGCGGAGCAGCGGCTCTACGCGGCAGGCATAGGAGTGGCTACAGGGATCTGCCTGGGACGAGCCGGCGGGCTTTGTGGCGGGATGAGCTTTGGGCTGCTCTTCAAGCTGCGTGGTGTGCTCATCTGGGTGTTGATGATTGTCCTGACTGGGCTGCTTGATCTCTTGTTGATCTTCGGCCTGACGCTCGGATTTGGCTACGATCTCACACTTGGGCCGCGAAATCTGCTCTTCGCGCTGATTGTGTGGCTGATCTGGGGACCAACTTGGGGAGCGATCGGGACGGTCAAGACATGGTCGGATCTGCAACGAGACCGCGCACCAACGCCCGTGACACACATACTGTTTGTCGAGAGAGTACACTGGTCGTGGTCCAGGATGAGACAGGGAATCATCTGGGGGCTGGGAGGCGCAATTTGCCTGGGACCCATGTTTACTATGATTTTTGGGCTGGTTCCAGGGCTCCTCATCGGGCTGCTTTTCGGTCCAATCATCGCCCTAGCGCGGGGGCCGATCTTCAACCACCAAACAGCACTCGTTCCACCCAGGCAATTCATACGGACAGCGTCGATCATAGCTATCCGTGTCGGATTTGTCGGTGGGATGGGATGTGGACTGGTGAGTATGTTAGTCATTCTTGGGTTGCTTGTCGGACTGATATACGGACTGTCCACGGGCTTGATCGGCGGGCTGTATGCGAGCCTGATCGGAGGACTGATCGGTGGGATTGCCGCGGTGCTGGGGTATATGTTGACGGGCGAGCGCATTGCGAGGATCAGGACATGGCTTACTGTGAAACGGCTGCACGACGACATGACACACTCAGAACGAAGGAGTGAGGTGCGGCGGCTAAGCTGGTCCTGGGCAAGAGCGTTGCAAGGACTGGTTTGGGGACTCTTTGGAGGACTGGGGTTCGGGTTAGGTAGCACGATGGGCGTAAGTCTAGTCCTCATGTTCGGGATGGGATTGCTCGGGCGGTTCATCAGATTGCTGCCGGGAGAAGGGTCAGGGTCGTTGATGGCAGACAATTTTGAGGCGCAAGCATCAATCCTCTTTTTTAACCAAGCTTTTATAATAGTCATAGGGGTGATTTTAGGGGTGGTTATTGGTCTGGTAAGAGGGCTGAAGGTTAGAGAAGTAGAAGAGCGCACGGTTCCCAACCAACTCATCTGGCGATCACTTCGCAACACCATTCTTGTCGTACTCATTTGTACGCTTGTGGGGGGACTGATAGGAGGTGCGGTGGGAGTAATGTCCGGCAATGTGTTTGCGGAGGCATACAATCGAATGATCGAGGCAAGCAATCAGATGAGAGCACGCCAGCATCTACCGCCGATCAGTTTTCCAGGCGTCACGGTTCCGCATATCGCAGGTGATACGGCTAGCAACTTGTTCTGGGGGCTGTTTATTGGCCTGAATTTTGGGCTACTTGTGGGGACGATACTTGCGTTAGTCGTTGGCGGCTTTGCTTGCATTCAGCATTTTGTGCTACGTTTTATCCTCGCCCGCAGCGGACACATCCCCTGGAACTACGCTCGCTTCCTAGATTACTGCGCCGAGCGCATCTTCCTGCGCAAAGTCGGCGGCGGCTATATCTTCATTCACCGGATGCTGATGGAGTATTTCGCCTCGCTGGATACCACAGAGTCAGCAAAGCCCAACACAGGTACGCCAATCAACCAAACCGGCGCTTAGGAGAATGCCATGCTTGATTCGTTGCTGGTCGCTGGCAATAGGGTAGAGCAGTTGCTTCACTTCAGTGTTGAGGGCGTCCATATCGAGCAACTGGGGAGTGGTAATCAGCCGTGGGATCAGAAGGTGGCGCAAGCCGTCGCAATTGCTTGCAGCCAAATCGTCATGCCGCCCGCTGATCGGTACGCTTGGTATGCGGTTCACCTGCGGTGGTTCGTTCAACCGCGTGCGTATCGCCGTGATCTCGATAACCTCCGGCTCAAACCGATTCTCGATCGCCTGACAGCGCTCGGCTTTTGGCCCGATGCCAAGATGGAATATGTCCGCGCTATTTATAACGAGGCGGTGCTCATTGGTGCGGGCGGTCATGAGCAGGTAGAGGTGAGGGTTTACGGTGTCCTACTATCAGAATCATGAGCAGGGACCGTGGGTTCCCTGTCTCTCCCATGAGGCGTAATATGAAAATGAGATAGCGCATTCTAATGGGGTAGATCGCAGATCGGGCTTTTCCAAAAACTCGCAACCAGCCAGCCTGGCAGTTTATCTCCGCGCACCATCTTCGGCTGGTGGGTAGGTGATCCCATTGAAAGTCCGAAAGTTTCGGACATTCGCCGCCCGCTAGGGTTTATTTCCCTTGACACCTTCTTTTTGGACAAAATCAGGGGGGATGTAGGCATGGCTCAGAAGCCTGGGAAATCAGATTGACACTTCGGCAAATGGCTTCGGCCAAATCTGGCGTCCGTATGCCCAGAAAAATTTCTAACACACTTTGCGAAATGTCAATCTAACCTGAACCATGCCGGGATGTACTTGGTGCTCCCTTCCTGATTTTGGGCGAACTCACGGTATAGAGGATAGTTTTAGGAGTTTCTCGAGTGTTTGACGCATTGGTGCAGCGAATGGGTGGGTAGAGAGCAAAGCTACCTTGCGCAAATATGCACCCTTGAACTCAAGGTAGCCAGGGATGGTGAGCAAATCCTCAACCACGCGCAGCGTGCCGAATTCCCTACACGGGCTGTCCGCCAGCGTCGCTGTGTGCAGCTAGGACAAGAGATTGTGCGCGCTATCGGTGAGGAGGATCAGCACCATTTGCGCGGCCAGAGAGCGTTTGTGGTGTTTGGGGAGGCGCAACCCCTGCTTATCAGCGCGGATCTCGATTTCCATGGCGCCGCGCCCATCATACAGATGCAGGGTGCTCAGTGGCGACAAGCCGGGCACACTACTGATCAGCGTACTGTAGCGAAAGCCCTGCTGTGTCGGCCAGCGCACTATATACATCTCGGTGCGTCGTCCAAACCGTGCTGGTCGCGGCGCAGATGCGACCCAGCGATCAGCGTCTCCATCCTGACACCAGGCGGCTGGCGCGACTTGGCGAGCTTGGGCCGCTGCCCGCGTCTGAGAAAAGCCTTTCGCGAGGACGTGGTAGCCGCGCCACAGCAACCAGTTACTGTTCGCGTCAGTTCCGATGCCAGCATCACTGCGGAAGATAATGTGCGAGCGGTGCTGCTGGGCCTGCGGAAGGAGTTGTTCAAAGGCGGCGACTGTCTCCTTGAGCGTAGCAAAGGCGTGCGTATTGCCGGCGTAGAGGGCCGACCAGAGCGTTTCGTGATAGCTCGGCGCACTCAGGCGCACCAGTTGGCGACCGTACCGATTGCGGTGACCGGAGAAGTAGCCTTTCTCGCTGCCTTCGGCGCTCTTGCTGATCAGTAAGCCAGTCGAGTCGTAGTCAACCAACAGCCACTGGTGCGCAAACGGGTGCTGGAGTGCCTGAGAGTGTCGCCGGAACAGGCTGGCACTCCCCTGCTGTAACTGTGTCAGGTCGGCCTCGCACACGTGATTGAGCATCTCGGCTACGGTCGACTGCTCGGCAAACTGGGTCTGGCCCCAGGCCTGGGTAAGCGCCGAATCGGGGCGGATGGTCGTGTCTCTCTGAGAGACAGCTCGATTGCCTGCCAGCAGACTGACGAACAGCGTTTCCAACTTGTCGACCGGTGTATGCATGTACGTCTTGATTGACCAGTCCAACGGCGTCCATAGCGGTGCCAGGAACTTGGTTCGCCGGAGCCAATAGCCCAGCACGGCCAGCGGAGCATAACCGGTATGGCCGACGAGGGGTGAGAGGACAATTTCAACAGATGGTGGTCGCATGGTAGCACCTCCTCTAACTGCGTTGCTACCATGCTGCACAAGAAGTACACCCCCCGTATTTTTGGGCAAAATCAGGGGTGTGCCTCTCCGGCTACGGAAGTGCTACCCCCAGCTTTTTTGGCAAAAGAAAGGTATCATGGTACCCTCCTGCTCGTTCAAGCGCAGCACGCCATGCCCCTCAGGTACCAGCCACACTTGCTGGTTCAGCGCGTCCACCTCGTTAATACAGCTGCCATTATGAAACCTCGTTCCCACACATAATATGCGGGGCTCGGTGGGGCGCTGCCACTGGTTCCATCCCGAAGGGTAAACATCAGGACACCCGCTACATTAGCGATGAAGCCGAGAACCAGGAACAAGCCGGCGGCACGGTCAATGTGCCAAAACCGCGGGTCAATCATCACTTTCCTCCTCAGCCGAGAACATGTGCTTTCGGGCGGCCCAACCGCGCTCACGAGCGGTCGTTGTCATGGCGACTCCCCTGCTTACGGCAGTTTATCGCCGGCTACGGCTCGACGATCAGCGTGCCGACCATGCCGGCTTCCCGGTGGCCGGGGACGTGGCAGTAGAACGTGTAGCTGCCGGGCGCGCTCGGCCGGAAGAGCGCCAGGGCGGGCGTCCCTGTCGGCATTGGAACGTGGACATCGAATTCGTCGATGTCGAAGTAGTGCGTCTCGGTGTCGCTGTTCTCCAGTCGGAGGGCTACGATCTCGCCAACCCTGGCGCGCAGCTCCGCCTGGTCGAACGTGTTGCGCCTCGACACCAGCGCGGGAAGCTGCGCCAGCGCCTCGGCGCTCACCCCGGCGGTAGCGTCGGACGGCGGGATCGCGGCGACCAGACTCGCGCCGAGCACAAACGCGGCCATGCCAATCAGGAAGCCTTGCAGCCAGCGCGGCGCATGCCCCTCCGCCACCTGTCGCTCCCCAGAGACCGTCGCGGCCACGCCGGCGACGACGATGATTATTGATAGTGCCAAGCCGACCAGCGTCACGACAAACCCTGAGGTTTCGGCCGGATGGGTCAGACTATAGGTATAGGGTTCCAGGCCGGGGATGATCGACGCGACCGACCAGAGCACCGCGAGGAGCGGCGCCCAGCGCCAGCGGGTCACACAGCAGGCGGCGATGATCAGCGTGAGTGCCATAATCACCGCGAGCGGCGGTATGAGCCTGCTGATCTGCACCTGCATGACGGCACCCACCAACACATTTCCAGCCAGCGCAGCAATCAGCACTTTGCGCAACGCCGTCAGGCGGGTTCGCCCTTGTGTGTGGGGTACGGCCACTGATGTGCTCATGTGTTTCTCCTTCTTGAGACGGCCCTCACTCGAGGAGCACGTGGATCTACGGTATGCGCTCAGTGGGGCTGTGTGACTCTCGCGCCTTGCTCCGGAGCCGTACTTGACACTTGGCTCGATACGGTTTGGCGCCGGCTGACCGCGTGCGTGAAGATCACGTAGCCGACGAGCATCCACGGGATTCCCCACAGCCCGAGCATGACGCCATGGAGATACAAATTGACGGAGTACGTCGACGCGGTAAGGAGCGAGAATCCCACGGCAAGCAGCGGCGTCCATGCCCGCCAGCCCGCCAACTGCTTCCCCAGCAGTGTGGCGCCCCCCAGCGCTCCCATGCCGAGCATCATCAGCGGGATGCTGCTCAGAAGGATCGGAGTGTAGACATCAGCACCAGCCCCAGCAATGATCAGTGCTGACGCGACAATACGGATGAGGTTGCCAAGCACGCTGATCGCTGCGCCCAGCGCCGCCAGCCAGCGCGGTCGCGCGGCATCCAAGGCGAGCAACCCGAGCGCGCCGCCGATCATGCCAACATTTGCCAGCGCCCAGAGCGCTTCCATCCATTCATTGCCGTTCTCCCAAAAGTAAAACCGCGTGGCGACCAGACCGTAGATAATTTGGACCGTCGCGCCGGCCAGACAGACCAGGCTCGCGATATACGCTCGACGGAGATGGTTCATGGCGCCTCCTTTCTAGCAGGGGAGCTAAGCTAGCTGTCGAGGTCAGGTATACCTGGCGTCAGTCTAGCTCGAATGAGGGAAAAACACATCGTTAGAGATACCAATGTTGAGGAAAGCAGGACGCACCGGGGAGTTGTTAACTGTAACAATGGCTGGAGAGAAACCACGGCGCCGGGCTATTCAGCACCTCTAGCCAAGCTGATGGTCGAGGGCATAGCGTATCGCGCCACTGCGCGAGGAGACACCCAGTTTGCTGTAGATGGCGGTCAGGTGGGCATTGATCGTTCGGGGGGTGACGTGTAAGCGCTGGGCGACCTGGGCATTCGTCAGCCCGGTGGCAACCAGGCGCAGCACTTCCAGTTCACGCGCGGTCAGGGCGGAGTGCGCTGAAGCGGGATGCGGAGGGGCAGGCGGAGGCATCTGCGGGGCAGGGGCAATGATCTGGTTCGCGAGCCAAACCAGGTCGGCAGGCGTCATCTGCTTGCCCTCGTCAAAGGCGTGCGCAAAGGCATCCGCGCCAAGTATCGCGGCGATCTGTTCGATTCCTTGCTGAAATGGCCCTTCATCCCAGGGTGATCTTCCGCTCAGCCTTTCGATCCGGGCCGCCATCATCCCAGACACCCGGGCGGCATAGCGTGCCCCTTCGGGCTGCTGAGCAGGCTCATGGCCTTGGCCATGTTGCTGGTATCTTCCAATGCTTGCCAGATCGCCAGGCTCTCCTCCAGGGCCGAGATCGCCTCAATCAGCTCCGGTTGAGAAGCCGAGACCGCCTCTTCTTCCGGGTTATCTTCGATATGGGCAGTCGCCCACAGGAACAACGCTGCGGCAATCGCCTGTTGGTCTTCCACCGCTCGGGCAAGCGCCAGACTCTCGCTAGCATACGCCCGGGCCTGCTCTTGATGCATCTCGTCAAACTGTTGCCGGCCAATATCGTACAGCGCCTGCGCCATGCCAGCGCGGTCGCCGCGCTCACGCCACAAGTGCAACGCCTCCGCATGATATGCGGTCGCTTGCTCGAACCGGCACAAACTGTTGGAGAGCACGCCGAGCGCGTTGAACAGCTGGGGACGTACAGCCGATGGCAGTGAGCTAGCTCCATCCAGCTCCAGGATGCGTTCCAACCAGCGCAGCCCTTCGCGCTGATAGGTATGTGTGTGCCAGAAGCGCCACACCGCCAGGGTCAGGCGCGCCGCTTCCTCGGCCCTGCTGGCGTCGAGCGCCCACGCCAGCGCCGCCCGCATGTTCTCCTGCTCCGCTTCCAGCCGCGCGCCCCAGATCGCTTGCTCTGGGCCGGAAAGGCGCGGCGCAGCCTCTTCCGCCAGCTGGAGATACCAGTCCAGATGCTGAGCGCTGACGGTCTGCGTTTCACCTGCCTCGGCAAGCCGTTCGAGACAAAAGAGCCGAATCGTCTCCAGCAGACGATAGCGGCCGGTATCCTGATTGAACTGAACCAGGGACTTGTTCACCAGCTGCAGCAGGTGATTGAGCACGGCCTCAGGCGTAATGGCTTCTCGTCTGTTTTGGTCACGATATACTCCAGCAGACACGCTTTCCGCCGCCTCGAGCGAGAAATCCCCGGCAAAGATGCTGAGTCGCCGCAAGACAACCTGCTCTGCCGCCGACAGCAGGCGATAACTCCAATCGATCGTCGCACGCAGCGTTTGGTGGCGGGGAAGGGCGCTGCGATCGCCACCGATCAGCAGCCCAAATCGCTGATCCAGGCGCGCCGCGAGGAGGCTCACGCCCATCCCACGCACTCGTCCGGCAGCCAGCTCGAGCGCCAGGGGAATGCCATCCAGCCGGCGGCAGATCTCGACAACTGCTCCGGCATTGGTCGCCGTCAACTCAAATGAAGGTTCGGCAGCCTGTGCCCGTTCCACAAACAGACGCACGGCATCGGAGTGGAGCAAACTCGCGCAATCGAGTGGCTGCGCCGGATCGGGGAGACGCAAAGGCGGGACGCGCAGGACCGCTTCGCCGCTGATCGCCAGCGGCTCACGACTGGTCGCCAGCACCACCAGGCGTGGACAGCGCGCCAGCAGGAAGGCCACGATGCGCGCAGATTCCTCAATCAAATGTTCGCAGTTGTCGAGCACGAGGAGCAGGTACCTGCCCTGCAGAAACGCGCCAAGCTGCTCGATCGGCGCAAGATCAGGAGCCTCGGGCAGCGCGAGCACTTTGGCGATGGTTTGTGCCAACAGGTCTGCTGTGGAAAGGCCGGCGAATTCAATCAGCCACACACCGTCGGCGAAATGGTCGAGTTCGCCGGCTGCCGCCTCGAGCGCAAGACGGGTCTTGCCTGTTCCGCCCGTCCCCGTCAGCGTGATGAGCCGATGGTCGCGCAAGCGCTGCCGAATCTCGCGCAATTCTGGTTCGCGCCCAATGAAGCTCGACAGGGGAGCAGGCAAGTTCTGTTTGTGGGTGGAACGTTCAGATGGCATACGAATCTCCATCTGCGATTGCCTCAGTTCGATCACCGCTGAAAAGGAGCATCCGGTTGCTTTCCGCAGTAACGACCGTTGACAGACGAGCTGCGGCAGTTGCTTTCACGTTGCGCCCGCGCAGTATATGATACACTACGCAGCAAGGCACTGATGAGCGCTGATCGTGAAGAATCTGGCTATTAAAGTGTGACCAGTATCTTTGTCCCCATTGCTTCACTATTGCTTTACCTTTGTGTTCGGGGCAACCCTTCTACGGCTGTGCAACGGCACGGTGCGGCCGCAGCTTAACAGAAAGCCTTAAAGCCTCTTTTTTAAGACAGCGCGGACGTTCCAGGTTCGTGCAAGACGCGGGGATGGTGACACAAACAACACGAAGCGGCGCGTGGGGAATTCCAACTCTCCGCTTTCGGTACCTTCGTACCGCCTGCCGCTGCTGACCGAATCTAACGCGCATTACCAGTCGCTGAACGATTGAGCGCCAAAAGAGCGCGCAGGCTTGAGGCTTTGAGATGCCGAAGAACGTGACCACCAGTGGCAGGGTCACGGTTCTATAAGCAGTTAGTTGGGAGTTGGACCGCAGGAGCGGTATAATTCCAAGAGGGGCGTAAACGGTCGCATTCCAATGTGCAAGATGACAGCCTGTGTGGACTTCGGCCGCAGCGCTTTGCGGCTCCACCCCCATGTTGGGCCGCAATCATCTACACGCTTCTGAAGGAGTTATTTATGAAGAAATCTGAACTTCTGAATGGGTTGCAGGAAGAGTATCAGCAGTGGGAAGCATTTCTCGATCAGATTGGCCCAGCGCGCATGGATCAAGGTGGCGTGACCGGTCACTGGTCCATCAAAGATATCGTCGCTCACCTGACTGGCTGGCGGAGCAGAACTGTCGCCCGCTTACAAGCTGCACAACGCAGCGAACCAGAACCGCCCCCACCCTGGCCAGCGCACCTCCAAACTGACGATGAAATCAATGCGTGGATCTATGAGTCCAATCATGGGCGCTCGGTGCGCGAAGTCCTGGATGAATCGCATCAAGTATTTCAGCAGCTCCTCGCTGCCATTGAAGGCTTACCCGATGAAGTCCTGATAGATCCAGTGCGCCACCTTCCGTGGTTGGACGGTCAGCCCTTTAGCGCTGGTGAATTCTTTGCTCATTTCCATGAAGAGCATGAGCCAGACATGCGCGCCTGGTTGGCACGGCAAGACAGTTCCGCGTCCACCTCATAACGCGCTCTTATGCTCACTGCTGCTTAAGAGTCTCAGATGTAACGCCTTAGCGCTCCGATTCGGTGGCCCAACAACGCATTCGAGCCGACGCCGCTAAGCGGCCAGCGAGATCGAGCCGATTTTGAAGGCTGGAAACCGCTCGACCGCTTTCTCGCTCTATCGGGGCGGCGCAGCTAAGCGGCAACGCGTTGGGCCGCGATACAAACCCTGGCTTCAGTCAGGTCGTGACGATCCTGACGTCACCTTGAGCCCGGTTCGCGTGGAAGCATCTGTCGCCACGGATTGATCCTGCCCGCACGAACTTGACAATCCCGATCATTTGTTCTAGAGTCACTCCCTCAGGGAGACGGTTCTGAGGTACCAGGAGGATCTTGAGATGGGGGATCGTACATCGCAGGAGCTCACGTATTACGGCGACAATCAGAACGCCCGCGGCTATCTCGCCGTGCCCGAACGCGGTGAAGGGCCAGGCGTGCTCGTGCTCCACGCGTGGTGGGGGCTGAACGACACCATGCGAGCCGTTTGCACGCGATTGGCCGAAGCTGGTTTCGTCGCCTTCGCTCCAGACCTCTATCATGGCAAGGTCGCAGACACCATTGCCGATGCGGAAACCCTTGGCAAAGCGCTCGACACCAACCACCTCCAAGCCAAGGCCGAGATCGCCGATGCAATACGATTCCTCAGCGAACGTGCCGGCCAAGCCGACCGCGGCCTTGCAGTGATTGGCTTCTCGCTGGGTGCCTATTATGCGCTGGACCTCGCCGCCGCCGATCCCGAACACATCCGTTCCGTCGTCATCTTTTACGGGACCGGGAGCGGCGACTACAGCAACTCACGAGCAGCCTACCTCGGTCACTTTGCCGAGACAGATGAGTTTGAGCCGCAATCCAATGTCGACGATTTGGAGGAATCCCTACGGCGTGCTGGCCGCCCGGTGACTTTCTATCGTTACAGTGGCACTGGACATTGGTTCTTTGAACCTGACCGCTCGCAGGCATTCAACCCAGCAGCAGCGAGCCTGGCGTGGGATCGAACCCTCGCCTTCCTGCGGCGTCCCTCCACTGTGTGAGTCCACCCAATGGTATGTGTTCAAGGGCACGGACCAACGTCTGCGCCCTCAGGCGAGATCGGCGTACGCTCGGCATGGATAGATTGCCGGTGCCCGAGCTGGAGCGTGTGAGACGGGCGAACAAGAAGCTCTAACGAACCACTCCTACATCGCGCTACTGGCCACTGGGTCTTAGGAGGAGGGGTGAGATGGACAACGCGTGGCGGAGCATCCTGTGGCAGCAGTTTGGGGCGACGCTCGACATGTTCGGGCAGGCCATGGACGAATGCCCGGACGAGCTCTGGCAAAGGCAAATGTGGGGCGAGCGATCCGACAGGCCAGAACTGTCGGAATTCTGGTATGTGGCGTACCACACACTCTTCTGGCTCGACCTGTATCTCTCCGGCGAGGTGGACACATTCACGCCGCCGGCGCCGTTCGGTCTCTCCGAGCTCGATCCGGCCGGCGCGCTCCCCGAGCGCACCTACACGAAAAGCGAGCTGCAGACGTATTTCGCCCATTGCCGGCAGAAGTGCCGCGCTACGATCGACGCACTGACCGATGAGCAGGCCAGGCGTCGGCTGACCTTTGGTTGGGGCGATGTCGCGTTCGTGGAGCTGCTTCTGTATAACATGCGGCATGTTCAGGAGCACGGCGCGCAGCTGCGGATGTATCTCGGCCAGCAGCTTGGCTCGGCGCCAGACTGGAGCGCGCAGGCGAAGGGATAATTAGGCCATTATGCTGACCATCACCATCGATACAGCCCGTCGTTTCATCCTCGGCAAGCAGGGCTTGTGGCCTGGGCGGCGCTGGCGAGGCATCGAGGGCGCCGAGCATGCCATGCGCGCGATGGAGTACCTGCAACTCGACCCGCTGCAAATCATCGCTCGCAGCCACGACATCAAGCTGCACAGCCGCGTGCTCGACTACACGCCTGGCATGTGGGAAGCTGTGGCCTATCAGCAGCGCAAGTTCTTTGACTGGGGTGGCTGGCTGGCCGTGAGGCCGATGGACGAGCTGCCGCACTGGCGCGTGGTCATGCGCCGTGAGCGCGATAACGGCGCACGACTGCGCAGCATGGCCCGTGACCACGCCGATGCGATCGTCGAAATGCGGGCCATCTTGCACGAGCGCGGCACCGTGAGCAACCGCGACTTCGCGATGGCGACGCGGACGCGAACGCAAAGTTATCGCGGCCGCAAGGACAGCGCGTTAGCGTTGTATTACTTGTGGCGCACCGGTGAGGTGATGACCCACCACCGCGAGCGCTTCGAGCGCGTGTACGCCCTCACTGAAATGGTCGCGCCCGCGCATCTCATTCGCGAAAGCGACGAGGCCGAGGCTGACCGCTTCTTGATCAAAAAGGAAGTCAGCTTCTCCGGCCTGTCGCGGCTGAACCGTGTGGGTGATTCGTTTTTCCGCGACGTGCCATTTGGCAAAGCGAAGCAGATACGCGAGGCGATGTTGGCTGATGGCGAGATCATCGAGGTGCAGGTTGAAGGCTGGAAGGCGGTGCACTGCGCGCTCGGCAGCGACGCCGAGGCGCTGCATGATTTGAGCGCCGGGCGCGTGCCGAAGGCATGGACGCCGTTGGAGGCGACTACGAGCGAAGAGGTCGTCTTCCTCGCACCGCTCGATCACGTCAGCGCGCGCGGGCGAGCCAAAGTAGTATTTGGCTTCGACTACGTGTGGGAGGTATACAAGCCTGAGCACCAGCGTAGGTTCGGCTACTACACGTTGCCGATTTTGTGGGGCGACCGGCTCGTCGCGCGATTCGACAGCAAACTCGACCGGACGACCAACACGTTCGTCATCCTGAGCTTGTGGTTGGAGGATCAGGCCCTCGACAAAGATGAGGCATTTGCGGAGGCATTGGCTTGCGGGTTTGCGCGATTCGTTACGTTTCTCGGCGCGAGCAAGCTGGATGCAACGGCGATTCGCGAGCCGCTGCTGCGCCAACGTGCATACGCTTCAAAGGAAGCGAATTCAAGCTGAGTTTGATGGCGACATATCGCCCAGCTCCTGTGATGTATGTTCTTCCGGACGTTGAAAGCGGCGCAGGCTGCGCCGCAGTTGGGAGGTCGAGATAACTCACGCACTGCACGATCCCGTCAGGCACAATGCCTGGGCGACCGCACAGGTCCTGGAGTTCTGCCGGGGGCTCGACGAGCAAACCCTGAACGCCACCGTGCCGGGCACCTACGGCACGATTATCGCGACGCTGCGGCACATCATCTACTGCGAGATAGACTTTCTCTACCGCCTCCTGCGCGATCAAGCGTAAGCGCACCACCTTCAAGCCCGACAAGCTGGCGACCACGTTTGTCGCGCTCAATCGCGAAAGGCGCGTCGACGGGTTGTTCCTCTCCTCGGGCATCGTGCCCGACGCCAACACGGCGATGGAGAAGATGTTGGCCACCGCGGATGCAACTCAGCACTACCTCCTCTCCACCCGTGAACGTGAAATTCTCGGTCTGATAGCCGCAGGAAAGACCAACCCACAGATCGCAGCACAGCTTATCATTGGCGCCGGCACGGTAAAAACCCACACCCTCAATATCTACCGCAAGCTGGAGGTCGCGAACCGCACACAGGCAATTGTCCGCGCGCAGGAATTAGGGTTGCTGCCCACCTGACACAGTGGCAAGGCACAGGCGTAGGTTGAATATTAAGAAACTGGTGGCCTGGCGGCCGGCCACCAGCAGGCGCCGCATGCGTACCAGATCGGTGGGGTCGCGGTACGGTCGTGCGTGGATATCCATGATGGTATCTCCTCCAGGTAAAACGCTCAAACGCATCGATAGGCCAAATCTGCTCGTTCGTAATGCCTGGAGGAGCGTGTTCCCTGCACCCACCACACCTATCAATGGTGCCTACTAGTGGCCAAAGGAGATCGTTCCCTTGAGCACATCGGTGTAGGCGGTGCTGGGCGAACTCCCGGGAGCAGTGGCAAACGTGATGAGCTGCGTGTAGCTCCCGGTCGCCCCCTGGAAGCGCCCCGTGCCGCCCACGATCGTGAAGTCCCCGTGCCCGTGGGTGGGGTCGATCCCGTAGGCCACGAAGGTCACGAAGAGCTGGTCGCCGTTGGCCGCCGTGAGGGTCCAGGATCCCGCTGCTGGCCCTCCGGGTAGGCTCACATCGATGACTGCCTCTGCGGTCAGTGTGAAACGCCCTAGATGGGTTGCCTCTCCCTCCCCAACCACACTCGTCGTCACGAACGGGTACGAAAAATCGGTCACCGTGACAGTCCCGCTCGATCGGCCTTTGAACGGCACCGGTTTCCCTGCCGTCGTCGCCGGCCTGCTCAGAGTGACGCCCCCGCTCGATCGGCCTTTGAACGGCACCGGTTTCCCTGCCGCCATCGCCGGCCCGCTCAGAGAGAGCGCGGCCAGGAACGCTGCCAGGACGCTGAACCAGTACAATCGTTGTTTCATGGTCTGTTCCTTTCTGCTGTCTGTGTGATGATCCACCTTCCGAAATTCCTTGCGGAACGAAGGACAAACACGTGCTGGAGACACGCCTCAGCACAGAAGATATCACCTCCCCTCCATTCGCTGATCCAGGGCCTAACGAGGAGTAGTAGGCCGCCCAGCGTCTTAAGCCGACAGCAGGCGGCCAGGGTCTGCCGAATGCGGCCCATGGCTAGTATCTCGGCCGCTGCGTATCCGCTTTTTCGGGCTCTTCAGCAGTTGCCATGGGCACCACTACATCGAGGGACGCTCACGGCAAGTCCTGGACAACCCGAACTATGTGAAACGTTTCAACCGGTTCTGTCCGTGGTCTCGCTCGATCCTGGTTGCGCAACGGGCGCACACAGATTAGAATTGGTCTCTATGGTTTCAGGCTCGGTCCCACACCGCGGCTCGTTTGGGTTAGCGGGCAGCACTTGACAGGATTGCCTTGTTCGGTAGACAACCGTTTGCTCTGCGCCATCCGCCCAGGTAATCGTCCACGTTTCAATGATCGAGATCGTGATCGTAACCGTCCGCCGGATGAGCTTGTCCATTGCGCTACTTTATCCGAATGGCGCGCGGGATAGAAGCGTTTTTTAGTACAAAAATTCCACAACATTCGCCTGGTTTGCTCGTTGATGCGTAGAGCCATCCAATCGCTGGCACAGCTCGCTTAGCAAACCCACCGGGGAGAACCGCTATGGCCCAAACCCTCGCCCCTACGTTTGGCGACCTGCTCAAACAAGTACGCAAGCGCGCCGGTATGACACAGGGTGACTTGGCGGCGGCGGTAGGCTACAGCGTCTCGTTTGTCTCTGTCCTGGAACAAAACCGCCGCCTGCCGGATGTAGACGCCGTGCTCCAGGTGTTTGTCCCGGCGTTGGGCTTGCAGGACGAACCGCACCTTGCCACCCGGCTGGTCGAACTGGCCGCCAGCGCGCGCGGGGAACGACCCCCAATAGCGATCACGCGCCAGCGAGAAACACAGATCGTCGTGACGGAAGCGCACAGCGAACGATCAGCCCACTTGCCAGCGGCACCGACGGACTTGATCGGGCGCGCTCAGGAAGTGAGTCAGCTTTGTCAGCGCTTGCCAGGACACAGTGGCCGCTTGCTGACACTGGTGGGGCCGCCGGGCATTGGCAAGACGCAACTCGCACTGGCCGTGGCAGCACACCTGCACTATCACTACCCGGACGGGGCGGCCTTTGTTGCGCTGGCTGCGGTCAGCGATGCCGTGTTGATGGCCGCCACGATCGCCGCCACCGTGGGCAGTAGTGATGCCAGCCCCAAACCGTCTAAAACCAAACTCATCGAATGCTTACGGCGAAAAACCATGCTCTTGGTGCTGGATAACCTGGAACAGATTCGCGATGGAGCGCATCTGATCGCAGATTTGCTGGCCGAATGCCCAGGGCTGTGTGTCTTGGCCACCAGTCGCGAACGGCTGCATCTGCGCGCCGAGCAACGCTTCCACGTGCCGCCGCTCGATCTCGTGTCCGCCATCGAATTGTTTGTCCAGCGCGCCCAGGCAGTGAGTGCGGACTTCCGCCTCACGCCCCAGATCCAGCCAACCCTCGCCGCGATCTGCCAACGGCTGGATCGCCTGCCACTAGCACTGGAATTATGTGCAGCGCAGATCGATCTTCTCTCGCCTGCCCAGCTGCTGGCGCACCTGCAAGAGCGTCGTCTGGATCTGCTGGTGGAGGGTGCGCACGATTTGCCACCGCGCCAGCGCACGTTGCGCACCGCCATCCAGCACAGCTACCGGCTGCTCGATGAAGCGGAGCGCACGCTCTTGCGCCACCTGGGTATCTTTGTGGGTGGGTTTGACTTGCCGACGGTGGCAGTGGTTGTTGCGGACAGCATGGCAAGTGCTGCACGTCCGCTCAATGCCACGCTCCACGCGCTGATTGGCAAAAGCCTGGTGCGCGCCGAAACGATGCCGTCCGGCGAGCAACGCTTTTTGCTGCTGGAGACGATCCGTGAATTTGCGTTCGAGCAATTACAAGCGCATGGCGAGGAAACGCTGCTGCGCCAGCGCCACTATGCCGCCTATCTGCAGCTGTTCCGCACGACCGACGGTCACTTGCGGGAAGCAGAGGCCGCAACCTGGTTGGCGCGCGTGGAAGCCGAGCAGGACAACCTGCGCGCGGCCTTACAGTGGACGCTGGACGCAGCGCGCTATGCCGATGCGGCATGGCTGATGGTGGCCGTCCATTATTGTTGGTTTCTGCGCGGTGCCCGGTATGAGGGAGCCACGTGGCTGGCGCAATTGCTGCCCCACCGCCAGGCGCTAGCTACCGACCTGCGTCTGGCAACACTGATCTGCTTTTACGTCACTGCGTTTGAGGTAGAAGAGTTCCCGCCGGTTGCCCGCTATATGGGTGAAGTCAGGGAGCTGTTGGAAGTCAGCTCGAACAAGCTGCTGCAGGCGGCGGCCTGGTATTGGCTTGGCTGGTCTGCTACGGATGTTTCCCAAACTATCGCCTTCGTGGAGCGGTCTATTACGTTGGCACACGCGGCCAGTGAAGCGCCAGGGCGAGACGCTGAATTCGGCCCTATGACCGACCGCACGTTTGCACTGGCCACGGCGCTCGATCTGTATGCAGTGAACCTGATTGACCAGGGCGAGCTTGCGCGGGCAGCGCCTGTCGCCACGGAGAGTTTGGCGCTCTTCCGGATGCGGGGAAATCGCTATGGAATCGGCAATGGCCTCGGCACTTTAGGCCGTCTGGCGCTGCTGCAAGGCGATCTCACCCAAGCACATCGGCTCTTTCACGAAGTGGTGACCCTCGCCACATCCCTCAACCTGCGTCCGACGCTGTGTGAGTGGCAGCCGCTCCTGGGTATCGTTACCCTCTATGGCGGCGACGCGCCGGAGGCACGCCGGCTCTTGAGCGAGAGCTGGCGCCTCTGTATTGAGTTGAAAAGCAAGTTCTTCTTGGCGCGGGTCTGTACGTATCTGGCAGAGCTAGCTTTGTGGGAAGGGGAGGTAGAGCAAGCCTTGCACTGGCTGGCACAAAGTCTGGACTATCAGGCTGAGCCACACCGGATCACCATTTTCCAGGTAACGCGACTCTTTGTCGTCGCCCGCGTGGCGACAGTGCAAGAGCAGTATCTGCGTGCCGCCATACTCTTTGGGCTGGCCGACCAGACACATAGCCAAATCGATTATGCGATTGCCGGGCCGATGCGTGCTCTAGCTGACGCGGCGCTGGCGACGGTGCAAGCTGCGCTGGATCCGGTGGTCTTTGCCGAGGCGTTCGCCACGGGGCAGCAGATGTCGCTGGAGGAGGCGTTTGCTACTGTTCTCGACCCAGCAGTTGTTGTAGCTGAATGATCGTAAGCAGGCCTTCTGGAGGATCGCTCGACGACGAGTATTACGTACGAGTTCGGAACAGACCACTCTTTTGGAATGACGGTGCTTCAGAGACAAAAACGTCAAGGGCACAGCCATACGAGGAGGGCAGCTGTGCTGCCCTCCTTGCATCAGCGAACAGTTGTGCTATACTACGCAGCAAGGCATAGGTGAGCGCTGAACGTTAAGAATCTGAACATTGCAGTGTGACCAGTATCCTTGCAAATACTGCTTTACCTCGTGCGCGATTAAGTGCAAGCGCACCACCTTCAAGCCCGACGAACTCGCCACCACGTTTGTCTCGCTCCAGCGTGAGAAGCGCGTCGACGGCCTGTTCCTCTCCTCCGGCATCGTGCCCGACGCCAACACCACGATGGAGAAGATGCTCGCGACGGTCGAGCGACTTCATGCTCTGCGACTACGGCTTTAGCGCCGCCGAACTGCCGTTTGACGAGCAAGGAGACAGTATGGACAATCTACAGCTCAAACAAGTGCCGATTTCAAAAACCGGCATGCTTATCCGCAAGCCTGTGGCAGATGTGTTCGAGGCCTTCATCAACCCCGACATCACGACGAAATTCTGGTTCACCAAGAGCAGTGGTAAGCTCGAGGCCGGCAAGCAGGTTCAATGGAATTGGGAAATGTACGACGTCTCGATCCTGGTGACTGCGAAAGCCATCGAACCGAACAAGCGCATTGTCATCGAGTGGCCGGGATACAGTGGCCTCACCACTGTAGAATGGATGTTTGCGCCCCAACAGGATGGCACAACGTTCGTCAGTATCACGGAGGCCGGCTTCACTGGCGACGGGGACAGCCTTGTGCAACAGGTGACCGCCTCGACTCAAGGGTTCTCGTTGGTACTCGCGGGCCTCAAAGCGCTCCTTGAGCATAACATCAGACTGAATCTTGTGGCGGATCGGTATCCCAAGGGGATCGAAGAACACTAACCTGTCGATTCGTCGATGTGACTAGCGCGAACCCTTGCTCTAACCTGAGGAGGTTGTGATGCCGTCGAAGCAGTCTTCAAGACCTGAACTGCAAACCCTGATCACCGGTCTCGCCTTGGGCGAGTCGCCGCGTTGGCACGATGATCGTCTATGGTTCTCCGACTGGGGAGCGCAAGAGATCATTGCCCTCGATCTCGATGGCAAGAGCGAGGTCATCGTCCGTGTCCCGACCGTTCCATTTTGCATCGATTGGCTGCCCGATGGGCGCCTGCTGATCGTCTCGGGACGCGAGGGGCTGCTCCTACGTAGGGAACCCGACGGCTCGCTGGTGACCCATGCCGACCTGACCGCCCTCTCTGACCGCCCCTGGAACGAGATAGTCGTGGACGGTCGTGGTAACGCCTATCTCAACAACATCGGCTTTGACTTTCCAGCCGGCGAGGTCGCCCCCGGAATCCTCGCTCTGGTCACCCCCGATGGCTCGGCGCGGCAGGTAGCCGATGGCGTTGCATTCCCCAACGGCATGGTGGTGACGCCCGACAACTCGACGCTGATCCTCGCCGAGTCTTATGGCAACAGGCTCACCGCCTTCGACATCGCGGCGGACGGCAGCCTCTCGAACCGGCGGGTGTGGGCCGACCTCGACGGCGGGTTCCCCGACGGCATTTGTCTCGATGCCGAAAACGCCATCTGGTACGGGGACGTGCCCAACAAGCGTTGCGTGCGCGTTCGCGAAGGCGGTGAGGTGCTGCAGATGATCGACTTGGACCGCGGCTGCTTCGCTTGCATGCTCGGCGGCGTCGACAAAAGGACGTTGTTCCTGATGGCAGCCGAGTGGGGTGGTCCTGCGAGCATGGCTGACGGGCGACGAACGGGCCAGGTGCTAACCGTTGAGGCGCCCGCAGCGGGTGTGGGCTGGCCATAGGGAACGGAGAGCTGGCCGAGACTCTTACCGTCGGGCTCGCTCTATCTTTCTCCACAAGCGCTCTTTTACTCGATGCCTCGCGCATCCAGCCTTGTGTCAACAAGCGATTTGAGTTGATTGGAGCACAATTATGAACGACAAACAACACATCCTGACAAATTTACGAGCGGAATTCAATCGGTGGGAACAATTGCTGGCCAGCCTGAGCGAAGAGCAAATCACTGCCCCACAGCTTCCTGCCGACTGGTCGATCAAAGATGTGATCGCCCATTTGAGAGCCTGGCAGCAACGTTCCATCGCACGGCTAGAAGCCGCGCTGCTCAACAGGGAACCCGAGTTCCCCAAGTGGCCTGCGGAGTTAGACCCGGAGGCGGAAGGCCAACCGCACCAACTGAATGCCTGGATTTACGAAACCTACCGCGACCAACCCTGGTCGAGCGTCCACCGGGATTGGCGAGAGGGATTTCTCCGGTTCCTGGAGTTAGGGGAGGCGATTGCTGAAAAAGACCTGTTGGACGCAGGAAGATACCCCTGGATGGAAGGACAGCCGCTCGCTTTCATCCTGCAGGCTTCGTATGAGCATCATCAGGAACATGAAGAGTACCTCGAACCTGTGCTTGCCCGGCTCCGGCAGCACGGGAACATGCAGAGCGCCGGATGATGTGACCACATACAAAAGGAGGTCCGTAATACGTAAACTCATTGTCTGCAACATCATGTCATTGGATGGCTATTACACGGGGCCAGGGAACAATGTCATGGTCCTGCCGATGGACGCAGCCTTCGACGCCTATAACGCCGAACGGCTGCGCGCAGCCGATACGCTGCTGCTGGGACGTACGACATACGATGGGTTCAGGGGTTTCTGGCCGTCTGTGGCAGATGATCCCGCCCCTCAATGGACGCCCACCCACCGCGAGATATCACGGCTCGATAACGCCATAGACAAAGCGGTCATATCAGACAGCATGACCGCAGAACAGACGGGACCGTGGCAGAACACCCGCATCATCAGCCGCGCAGACGCTCACGAGCAGATCGCCGAACTCAGACGCCAAAGGGGCAAAGATATCTTGGTTTTTGGCAGCCACATACTCTGGAATGATCTGCTGGCTCATGATCTGGTTGACGAACTCCACCTGATGATCGGCCAAGTCATAT
>WNGF01003414.1_pt1 | contig 31739 bp, 27 predicted proteins | sample 5400641 | NCBI WGS metagenome assembly WNGF01 (sample SAMN13153371, study PRJNA577476) | soil metagenome | isolation source: 80 cm soil or saprolite under grassland replicate 2 | place: USA:California | collected 2016-06-15 | reverse complement strand
CGGGATCCTTCAAGACGGACGGCATGGTCATCGTGCCGTGCAGCGTGAAAGCGGCGGCCTCGGTGGCGCACTGTCTGGCGGGTACCTTGTTGACGCGCGCGGCCGACGTCACCCTGAAGGAGGGCCGCCCCCTCATTCTCGTGGTGCGCGAGACGCCGCTGCACCTGGGGCACCTCCGCATGCTCACGGCGCTCGCCGAGATGGGAGCGATCATCATGCCGCCGATGCCCGCCTTCTACAATCGGCCCAAGCAGATCGAGGATCTCGTGGATCACACGCTGGCCCGCGTTCTCGACCGGCTGGGTCTGCCTCAGGAGCTCGTTCCGGAATGGCAGGGTACCAACCGGCGCACTGACCTGCCCCCGCGCGCGTGAGCGCCATTGCCGCCACCGAAGCCCGGGCGCTGGGCGCGATCGACCTCTCCATCGTCATTCCCGTCTACAACGAAGAGGAGAACCTGCCCGTGCTCTGGCCCGAGATCCGCGAAGTGCTGGATCCCATCGGGCTCAACTACGAGGTGATCTTCGTTGACGACGGCAGCCGCGATCGGAGTGCCGAGATCGTGCGCGGCTTCCGCGAGCAGGATCGCCGCGCCCGGCTCGTGCGGCTCAAGGCCAACGCGGGCGAGACAGCGGCCACCGATGCCGGTTTCAAGTCGGTGCAGGGGCGTTGGGTGGTGGTCATGGACGCCGATCTCCAGAACGACCCGCACGATATCCCGGGCATGCTGGGTCATCTCGGCCAGTGGGACGCGGTCACCGGCTGGCGCGTGAAGCGCGGTGACGGCGATTCGTGGGTTCGTCGTGCCTCCTCGAGAATCGCCAATCGTATCCGAAACAAGATCAGCGACGAGACGATACAGGACAGCGGCTGTACCTTCCGGGCATTTCGCCGCGAGTGTCTCCGCGATCTGGTCCTCTACAAGGGGTTTCATCGCTTCATGCCCACCCTGCTCAGGATGCGTGGTTACCGCGTGCTGGAAGTGCCGGTCAACCATCGGCCGCGCCGGTTCGGCGAGTCCAAGTACGGCATCGGCAATCGTGCATGGAGCGCGTTCAAGGACCTGCTCGCGGTGCGCTGGATGAAAGACCGGCTGCTCCGCTACGAGGTCGCCGAAGACCTGGGCGGCGAGGAGAGCAACCGCGCATGAAGGTGCTGCTGATCGGCCTGGGGCGCTGGGGAGAGAAGCACCTGCGCGTGCTGGGCGAGCTGGGCTGCGAGCTTTGGGTCGCCGACCGGTCGCCGGAGCGCCGGGCGATCGCGGTCGGAGCGGGGGTGCCCGAGGCGCGCGCGGTGGCGGATTTCCGCGCGGCGTTGCCCCACGTGGACGTGGTCGATCTGGTCACGCCCGCCGACAGTCATCTATCACTCGCGACTGAGTGTCTGCGCGCGGGCAAGGACTGCTTCGTCGAGAAGCCTGTGACGCTCACGGTGGCCGAGGGCCGCGCTCTGGCGGACGTCGTGCGCTCGACCAAGCGCATTCTGCAGGTCGGTCACATTTTCCGCTTCCATCCGGTGACGCAGCTCATGCGCGAGCGGATAAGGAGCGGAACCACGGGACCCGTCCGCTACTGCACGGGGCGCTTGGCGGGCTTCAAGCGTCCGCGCACGGACGTGGGAGTGACGCAGACGGACGGCATCCACTATTTCGATCTCTTCGCCTACCTGCTCGAGGAGAACCCCACCGCGGTGACGGCGACGCTCCGCGATCTTCTCGACCGCGGTCTGGACGATATCGGCTTCTGCTCTGTCGAGTACGGCCGCGTCCCCGCGTTCGTCGAGGTCGGCTACTTCGCGCCGGGTACCTACCGTGATTGCGTGATCGTGGGTGAGGAGGAAACGCTGGCCGGAGACTTTGGCACCGCGGAGGTCAAGGTCCTCGCCAATCGACACGTCAAGCACGGCGAGGCTTGGAACGCGCCCGACGGGGCGGGGGAGACTCTCAAAGCTTCGGGGCCCGAGCCGCTACGCCAGGAGCTCACGCTCTTCCTCGATGCCTGCGCGCGCCGCACCGCCCCGCCGGTGGACGTAGAGGCCGGGTTGCTGGCCCTCGAGGTCGTGGAAGCGGCGCAACGCTCGTCCGAGCTGGGCCGTCGTGTCTCGCTGTCGGAACTGGGCTAGTGCTTCGAGAGCACGCGAGAGGAGAGGGGCCATGACGTCTGTCACGATCGACCGGAAGCGACCGCTCCGTGACGAGCCCAAGACGGGACACAATCGCTGGCACCCGGACATCCCCCCGATCGTGGAGGTGGACGAGGGGGAGGAGGTCGCGATCGAGACTCGGGAAGCCACCGACGGCTATCTCACTCCGCGGTCGACGGAGGCCGATTTCGCCGCAATGCAGGCGGGAGCGATACATCCTCTGACGGGGCCCGTCCTCGTGAAGGGCGCCCGGCCCGGTGATCTGCTCGAGATCGAGTTCGTGGACATCGTTCCCCAGCCGTGGGCCTTCACGGCCATCATGCCCGGGCTGGGGTTTCTGCGCGACATCATGACCACGCCGTTCCTCGTCCACTGGGACATCGCGGATGGCTGGGCGACCTCGCGGCAGCTCCGCGGTGTGCGCATTCCCGGGGCCTCGTTCATGGGCGTGTCCGGAGTGGCCCCCTCACGGGCGCAGCTCGAAGCGTGGACCCGGCGTGAAGCCGAGCTGCTCGCTCGCGGAGGCATGGTCTTCCCGCCCGACGCGGCCGGCGCGGTGCCCGCCTCGGGGCCGGCGGCCATCCACGGGCTACGAACGCTGCCTCCGCGCGAGAACGGCGGGAACTTCGACGTGAAGCAGCTCAGCAAAGGCGCGAAGCTCTTGCTGCCCGTCGCCGTCGACGGCGCCCTCTTCTCCACGGGTGACGGCCACTTCGCCCAGGGCGACGGCGAGGTATGCGTCACCGCCGTGGAGATGGGCGCGACCTGTGTCGTGCGCTTCCGCGTGCATCGGGGCGAAGCCGAGCGCCGCCAGATCCGCTGGCCGAGATTCCAGCGGAGCGACTACTTCATCGATCCGCGCTGGGCAGCGCCCCAGCGATTCGTCGCCACCATGGGCCTGCCGATCGACGAGCAGGGCGTCAACCAGGGCGAGAACCTCAACACAGCCTGCCGGAGCGCCCTCCTCAACATGATCGCGCTGCTCCAGGATCGCGGCTTCACCCGCGAGCAGGCGTACGTAATCTGCAGCGTGGCCGTCGATCTGCGGATCAGCAACGTGGTCGATGTGCCGAACTACGTGGTGTCCGCTCTGCTCCCGGAGGACATTTTCCAGGGGTGACCGCGGGGAAGCGCCTGATGTCCCCACGGAGCGCAGGCCAAACGGAGAGTCCTCCAAGCTCATCGTTGAGTCCAGGGCTCGAAGAACACGCCGATATCTCTGGGGTAAACGCTTTATTGAGCGCCGAAATGACTTTCTTGACTCAATTCACTTGGCCACTGCTGCCGAGTTGCGCGGCTCATGTTTCCCTGGAATCAACAGGAGCAGTGCGATGGTGCCGAGGGCGGCGAAGACCGCACCGTAGTAGAACACGGCGCTATGGCCGATCCGATCCCAAAGCAGTCCGGCGACAACGCTGGCCACGAGTTGCAGCTAGCCCACGGTGGTGCCGTACCAGCCGACTCCGCTGGCGCGCAGATGCTCCGGCACGAAATCCGATGCGAATGCTTTGCCGACAGCGCGGAAGATCCCCTGATAGAATCCGTGGAAGACAATGAGCGCGGCGACAAGAAAGACGTCTTGCGCCATTGCGAAGCCGAGATAAGCGATCAGGAAAATGACGAACGAGATGAGCAGGATGTGTTTTCTGCCCCAACTGTCGGAAAGCGACCCGGCCGGATAGGAGATCAGTGCCGCCACCAGATTGAACGCCGCGTATATCAGGATCGTCGTTTCCAGAGAGGCGCCGATATCCTGTGCCCGGAGGATCAGAAACGCGGTGCTGGAATTGCCGAGTCCGAACAAGGCGGTCACCATCAGGTATTTCCAGTAGCTCTGCGGAAACGGCCGCAGGCTGACAGAAGCACAGCCGATCGACTGATGCGGCCCGCCGGGGGTCCCGTCACCGCCGACGACAGCACTATTAGGACTGGGGATAACAGTCTCGCACCGATCAATAGCAGCGTAATCTGTCGTAGCGGGATGAAGAGCGTTGGAGGTCCGCTGGTGCCGCGCATTCAAGAAGCTCTGTCGAGCGTCGACTGGTCTGGTTGAGCCAGCCGGGGAGGTATCGATGCCGCAAGCCATCCATCGCAAAGACGTCCAGCGGCTCATGGAGGAGGGGGCGCAGGTGGTGGAGGTGCTGCCCAGGGAGGAGTTCGAGGAGGATCATCTTCCGGGGGCAATCAGTCTCCCGCTCCGGAGCCTCGAAACCGAGGCCAAGGACAGGCTCGATCCGGCGAAACCACTCCTCGTCTACTGCTGGGACGCAGCCTGAGACCTGAGCCCACGAGCCGCGTGGCGGCTCGAGAGCCTCGGCTTCAAGCAGGTGTATGACTACGTAGACGGGAAGCTCGATTGGCTGGCGGCCGGGCTTCCCTCAGAAGGGAGAAACGCCAGGCGTGCTCGAGCGGGAGACATCGCTCGCCAGGATGTCCCGACGTGCGGATTAGAGGACCCGATACGCGCGGTCCGTGAACGCGCGGCGGCGGCGGGATGGGATGCGTGTGTGGTCGTGAACAGCGAACGCATCGTCCTGGGGCTTCTCCGGGCCGAGGAGCTCCGGAAGGGTCACGAGGGGCCGGTCGAGCGAGTCATGCGGCCCGGGCCCAGTACGTTTCGCCCGCACGTGTCGCTCGATGACATCGCCAAGTTCCTGGTGGCTCACGACCTCCCCAATTCACCGATCACCACGTCCGACGGCAGGCTGGTGGGCCTCCTTAGGCGAGAAGATGTCGCCAACGTGAAAACCCCTTGATTCTCATCTGCCGGACTCCACGGCGCGGTTCGACCGAGCTTCACCTGTCTCGGTTCTGCGACGATTTCGCCTTGACCGGGGTTGGCGAGACCCTTCTCGTCACCTCGTACGGCCGCTACGAAGAGAGGAGGGCGGCTTGGCGCCAAGCCTCTCCCCTTAGCAGATCCGCCCCTTGGAATGGATGACTCGGTCATAGCTGCCATCCGGCGACCGGATGCATTCAGAGTGGCTGTGTTCTGACTTGTGGGTTCAGGGCGCGTTTCAAAACTTCACCCTTGGCCGCGATCAGGTGTGGCTGACCAGGGGCCCGTTCCTCTCGTAACTCCTCGTTTTGATTCGCCGATAAATCCGATAAAAACAGTCGCCATCATCTGAAACGGGTGTAGCCTGAATTTGGGACCTCAAACGCGTGGCGCGAAGGCTGGGGCCCGAAGGAGACGAAGGAGACGGACGATGACCAGCACCGCGAAGATCATCGAGGAGCTCACGAACCGGGCGTATCCGTATGGATTCGTGAGCGCCGTGGATGCGGACTCGACGCCGGCCGGGTTGGACGAGGAGGTCGTTCGGCTGATCTCGGCCAAGAAGAACGAGCCGACGTTCATGCTGGACTGGCGGCTCCGCGCCTTCCGGCACTGGGTCACACTGGAGCGCTCGGCGGGCGAGCCGCGATGGGCCAATGTCACGTATCCGCCCATCGACTACCAGAAGATCATTTACTACTCGGCACCGAAGCAGAAGGTGGCCGCCCGCCTCGAGGACGTCGACCCCGAGATTCTCCGGACCTTCGAGAAGCTCGGCATTCCGTTGGAGGAACAGAAGCGGCTCAGCGGCATCGCCGTGGACGCCGTGTTCGACAGCGTCTCGGTGGGCACGACATTCAAGGAGAAGCTGGCCGAGCTCGGGATCGTGTTCTGCTCGTTCTCCGAGGCGGTCCAGGAGCATCCCGAGCTGATAGAGCGTTACCTGGGCTCGGTGGTCCCGTACACCGACAACTTCTATGCCGCCCTCAACTCGGCCGTCTTCAGTGATGGGTCGTTTTGCTACGTGCCCAAGGGTGTTCGCTGCCCGATGGAGCTCTCGACCTACTTCCGGATCAACACAGCGGGGTCGGGCCAGTTCGAACGGACCCTCATCATCGCGGACGAGGGCAGCTACGTCAGCTACCTGGAGGGCTGCACGGCGCCGATGCGGGACGAGAACCAGCTGCACGCCGCGGTGGTGGAGCTCATCGCCTTGCAGGACGCCCGCATCAAGTACTCCACGGTCCAGAACTGGTATGCGGGCGACCACGAGGGCAAGGGCGGCATCTTCAACTTCGTCACCAAGCGAGGCAAGTGCGCGGGCGCCCGCTCGCGGATTTCCTGGACCCAGGTGGAGACCGGCTCCGCCATCACCTGGAAGTACCCCAGCGTGATCCTGCAGGGCGACGAGTCCGTCGGGGAATTCTACTCGGTGGCCCTGACCAACAATTACCAGCAGGCTGACACCGGGACCAAGATGATCCACCTCGGAAAGAACACCCGGAGCACGATCGTCTCCAAGGGCATCTCCGCGGGTCACGGCAACAATACGTACCGGGGCCTGGTGAAGGTACTGCCGCGGGCCACCCACGCGCGCAACTATACCCAGTGCGACTCCATGCTCCTCGGTAGCCAATGTGGGGCTCATACCTTTCCGTACATCGAAGTGGCCAACAGCTCGTCGGTGGTGGAGCACGAGGCGTCGACCCAGAAGATCAGTGATGAGCAGCTCTTCTACTGCAAGCAGCGCGGGCTCTCGGGAGAGAATGCCGTCTCGATGATCGTCAACGGATTCTGCAAGGAAGTGTTTCGCAACCTGCCGATGGAGTTCGCGGTGGAGGCCATCCGGCTGCTCAGCGTGAGCCTCGAGGGCAGCGTCGGATAGGGCGGAGAGGAGGCGAGGGAATGCTGAGCATCCGGAAGCTGCATGCGGGCGTGACCGGCAAGGAGATCCTCCACGGCATCGATCTCGAGGTACGCGCCGGTGAGGTGCACGCCGTGATGGGTCCCAACGGCTCCGGGAAGAGCACGCTCGCGCAGGTCCTGGCGGGCCATCCTGGATACCTCGTCACCGAGGGCGAGATCCTGTACGAGGGCCGCAACCTGCTCGAGATGCCACCGGAGGAGCGGGCCCGAGAGGGCATCTTCATGGCCTTCCAGTATCCGGTGGAGATCCCCGGTGTCGCCAATGCCGAATTCCTCAAAGCGGCCGTCAATGCGGTCCGGGACCATAGAGGGCTGGAGGAGCTCGACGCCATGGAGTTTCTGACGTTGTTGAAGGAGAAGATGAACCTCGTCGATATGGATCCGGCCTTCATGAGCCGATCGCTGAACGAGGGCTTCTCGGGCGGAGAGAAGAAGCGCAACGAGATCCTCCAGATGGCTCTCCTCGAGCCCAAGCTGGCCGTCCTCGACGAGACCGACTCGGGCCTCGACATCGACGCTCTCCGGACGGTGGCGGCAGGTATCAACCGGCTCCGGCGTCCAGACAACGCCATGATTCTCGTCACGCACTATCAGCGGGTGCTGAGCTATGTCACGCCGGACCGGGTGCACGTGCTGTCGAACGGCCGCATCGTGAAGTCGGGCGACCACACCCTCGCGCGGGAGCTGGAGGCGCGCGGCTACGAGTGGCTTGAAGCCACGGCGGAGGCGCTGCCGCGATGACGGACCGCACGACGAAGGAAACCTTCCTCGCCGCCTTCGCGGAGCGCGACCGGCGCGGCTTTGCCGACGACCCGCCCTGGCTCCGCGAGGCTCGTCGGGCCGCCATGGAGCGCTTCGCCGAGCTGGGTCTGCCCACGACCCGCGACGAGGAGTGGAAGTACACGAGCCTCGCTCCGCTCGTGGAGACGCCATTCGACCTCGCGGCCGAGGAAACAGGGGAGATCCCGGCCGAGGAAGCTCTCGGCTCGTCCGCGGGCTCGTCATCGTGGAGCCGTCTCGTCTTCGTGAACGGGCGGCATGTGGGTAAGCTGTCGACCGTTCGGCCCTTGCCGCCGGGAGGTCGTCTGGGCAGCCTCGCCGAGGCGCTGATCACCGATGAGGAGATGGTCCGCGAGCAGCTGACATCGGTCGGGGACAAAGGTGAGGGTGCCTTCGGCTCGCTCAACGAGGCCTTGTGGCCGGACGGCGCCTTCGTCCACGTGCCGGCGGACACGAGCCTCGAAGCACCGATCCAGCTCCTATTCGTGGCCACGCCATTCGAGCGGCCGCGCGTCGACCATCCACGAAGCGTGATCGTGCTCGAGCGGGAGAGTCGAGCGGTGCTCGTGGAGACATATATCGCTCTAGGTCCCGGTACGTACTTGACCAATGCCTCCACCGAGATCGTCCTCGGCCCGGGCGCAGCCCTCGACCACCACAAGATCGTCCTGGAGGGCGGGCAGGCCTTTCATGTGGGTCGGACGCGGGTGCGCCAGGGGCGAGACAGCCGGTTCACTTCCTGCTCCCTGGGGTTCGGTGGCCGGATCATCCGGAACGATGTCGACGTGTTGCTCGCCGCCGAAGGATCGGAGTGCACGCTGAGTGGGCTCTTCGTCATCGGCGGCCGCCAGCACGTGGATACCCACACCGTCATGGACCACGCTCAGCCGCGGGCGACCAGCCGCCAGCTCTACAAGGGTGTGCTGGACGGCCGCGCGAGAGGTGTCTTCAACGGCCGCGTCATCGTGCGACCGGGGGCCAATGGGACCGACGCCCATCAGACGAACAAGAACCTCATCCTCTCCGACGGCGTGGAAGTGGACAGCAAGCCCCAGCTGGAGATCTTCGCGGACGACGTGAAGTGCAGTCACGGGGCGGCTGATGGCCAGCTGGCAGAGGACGCGATCTTCTATCTCAAGAGCCGCGGCCTCGACGAGGTGGCCGCCCGCACGCTGTTGACGCACGGGTTCGCCCGCGAAGTGCTCGGCCGGATCCGCGTGGAGACGGTGCGGAAATGGTGCGAGGACTTGCTGCGAGGCCGGCTGCGCGGCGGCCGAGTTGCGGAGGCCACGCCGTGAAGATGTCCTGGGACGTGGAGCGGATCCGGAAGGACTTCCCGATCCTCCACGAGGAGGTACACGGGAAGCCCTTGGTCTATCTGGACAACGCGGCAACCTCCCAGAAGCCGCACGTCGTGATCGAGGCGCTCGTAGACTATTACGCGAAGCAGAACTCCAATGTGCACCGGGGCCTGCACCAGCTCAGCGAGCGCGCGACCGAGGCCTACGAGGGGGCCCGGACGCGGATCCAACGGTTCCTCAATGCGGCGCACTCGCGCGAGATCCTCTTCGTCCGCGGGACGACCGAGGGCATCAACCTCGTAGCCCAGACGTATGGCCGGCGGGCCGTGGGGGCACGAGACGAAGTCGTCATCACCGCCCTCGAGCACCACTCGAACATCGTGCCGTGGCAGATGCTCTGCGAGGAGAAGCAGGGGACCCTCCGGGTCGTGCCCATCAATGACGCGGGCGAAGTCGACCTCGAGGCCTATGAGGCACTGCTCGGCGAGCGGACCCGGCTGGTCGCGATCGCCCATGTTTCCAATGCGCTCGGAACGATCCTCCCGGTGCAGCGCATGATCGAGGCGGCTCATCGACGCGACATTCCGGTGCTGGTGGATGGCGCCCAGGCCGCTCCTCACCTGCGCGTGGACGTGCAAGCCCTGGGCTGCGACTTCTATACGTTTTCGGGGCACAAGACCTACGGCCCTACTGGGATCGGCGTCCTCTACGGCAAGACCGCCCTGCTGGAGCAGATGCCGCCCTTTCACGGCGGAGGGGACATGATCAAGTCGGTGAGCTTTGAAAAGACGGTCTACAATGACTTGCCATACAAGTTCGAGGCGGGTACCCCCCACGTCGCGGGCGCCGTCGGCCTCGGGGCCGCCCTCGGCTATCTGGAGGAGCTCGGGCTCGAAAGGATCGCCGCCTACGAGCACGAGCTGCTGGCCTATGCCACGGCCCGCCTCTCCTCGCTGCCCGGCGTGCGCCTCATCGGCACCGCGCGGGAGAAGGCCGCCGTGCTCTCCTTCGTGGTCGAGGGTGTTCACGCCCATGACGTGGGCACCATCCTCGATCTCGAGGGCATCGCGGTGCGGGCCGGGCATCATTGCGCGATGCCGGTCATGACGCGCTTCGACATTGCCGCGACGACTCGTGCCTCGCTGGCCCTCTACAACACGCACGAAGAGATCGACCTGCTCGCCCGTGGACTCGGCAAGGTGCGGGAGGTCTTCCGCTGATGTCCGACCTTCGCGAGCTGTACCAACAGGTCATTCTCGACCACAACCGGAAGCCGCGGAACTTCCGGAGGCTGACGAGCCCGACTCAACACGCAGAGGGTTACAATCCGCTCTGCGGCGACCGCGTGACGGTGGAGGTCGCGCTCGAAGACGAGGTCATCCGCGACATTGGCTTTCAGGGCTCGGGCTGCGCCATCTCCAAGGCCTCGGCCTCGATGATGACCGCGGCTCTCAAGGGTAAAACGGTGTCCGAGGCCGAGGAGACGTTCGAGCGGTTCCGCGCCATGCTGACCGCGAACGAATCCAATGGGGAGGGGGCGGCGCGGCTCGACAAGCTCGCCGTCTTCGCGGGCGTGCGGGAGTTCCCGAGCCGCATCAAGTGCGCGACGCTGCCGTGGCACACGATCCATGCGGCGCTGGCGGGCCAGACCGAGCCCGTGACCACGGAGTAGCGGAGGGGATTGTCATGATCGATCAGGGGCTGATCGAAAAGCTGGTCATCGAGGCGTTACGGACAGTCTATGATCCGGAGATCCCCCTCAATATTTACGAACTTGGATTGATCTACGGCATTGCCGTCGAGCCAACCGGGGCGGTCACCGTCCGCATGACGCTGACCGCCGCGGGCTGTCCGGCGGCTCAGGCTTTGCCCCAGGAGGTCGAGGAACGGGTCCGTGCCGTTCCGGGCGTCACCGACGTCAAGATCGATCTCGTGTTCGATCCGCCCTGGGATCAGAGCCGAATGTCGGAGGCCGCCAGGCTTCAGCTGGGGCTGCTCTGAGCTGGCCGGCCGGTCCGTCGCGCGTCAGGGAGTAGTGACGATCGACTCAATCGCCGCAGCGGTGCCGCAGGAAAAGCCAACAAACATTCCATGCTCGCCTCACACTCGCTAAGTCGACACGGGCATCCCGCGGGCCGCGGCGACCTGGGAGGAGTTGCTCACGGTCAGCCGTGTCGCGGACTGAGGCGTTACTTCTGACCCGTGAAGAACTCCTTGATGTTCTCGCCGCTGAACTTGGCACCTTCCACGACGGTATGACCGATGCCCGCGAACATTTCCCTGAACCCGAGGCCGACCTGACCCTGGCCGATCTGCTTGGCGCCCCGCTCGACGCGTTTGGTCGCCTCGTCCACCTTGGTCTTGTCGGCGGCGCCGGCCGTTCCACTCGAGAGGGCCAGGGCGGCAAGAAATCCGGGAGCGATCCATACCCAGCGAAGTCTCCGTGTCATGAAGTACCTCCGTCAGTGCGCTTGACCGACAAGCGCAGGTTATTAGCTGTATGGGTCCCCGTGCATACCCGCCCGGGCGCGGTCTTCAGCCGGCGCGGCCTTCAAGCAGAGGTGTACGGTGCGGGACTCTGCATCGGCACCTGGTAGAGGTACTCGCGCAGATACTGGACCTCCTCCTCCCGGTCCCGTAGGACGGCCCGCGTCAGGTCACGGATCGAGATCATAGACAGCATCCTTGATCCGCTCGTCACGAGAAGGTGTCGGATGCCCGCCTCGTCCATCGCGCTCATGGCCGACTCGTAGTCCATCTCAGCGTCGGCGGTCACGACGTCCGCGGTCATCACATCGCCCACGGGAAGGGTGGCAGGATCCAGGCCTTGGTGCAGCACGCGCCGGACGACGTCGCGCTCGGAGAAAACGCCGGCCAGCCGATCGCGATCGAGCACGATGACGATGCCGACGTTGTGGTCGGCCATCAGATGTATCGCCTCGGAGACCGTGGCCGTTTTCTGCACCGTGAAGAGGAAGCCAGACCGCATGATGTCACGAAGCTTCTTCATTACTCGCCCTCCCTTGGCAGCGGTTCCTGTGGGATCCGGAAGACGTTCCCCAAGAGCGATCCGGCCCATCGATAGATCCTCTGCTCGTCCGGCTGGTGCATCCGGCCAGCCCGCATCCCCTTTCCGAGGCAGCATCGGCCGTGCCAGGCCTAGCGTCGATTCAGGCGCGGTGAGTTCGGGCATCCTCGGCCTAGAAATAGGGGGATTAGTCAGCTGTTGGCAAGATCTGACGGCACAGCCGACGGTGCTGGAATGCTAAAAGGGAATCGCTGTTCGGGTGCCCACTCCGTCAAAAGTTCCCGCTACCGAGTCAGAAATACCCGCACCTAGGAGTCTCTATTTCTGCGCCGCACTTCTCCTTGCTCCTGCTTTCGCTCCGCGCACCAATCCCGTTAGAGGGGACGCAGCACATTAGGTGCGCCGCTCCATCGCATGCCGCTCAGTCGATTGAGCCAGCGGACCCGTCAAATGCGACTCTGCTTGGCCAGCGGGCAGGGATATGCCGCCGTACTTCGGCTCACGCATTGGGGAATTCCGAGGTCATGTAATGAGGTCCTGTAATGTGGTTGCCGGTGACCTCTCGTTTCGCGAGTCTCTCCTCAAGACCCGAGCGTGGCGAGCACGGAGGTAGTGCCATGTTGAGATGGTGCGCGGTGGCATTGCTCCACCACGCTAAGCGTCCAGCCAGGGAAGATGTTTGAGGCAGCGGACATAATGGCTTGACCACTTCGATGGGACGACGTTCACCCTCGTGTGCACCATTGAGCCGCTGTTGTGCTGGTGCACCTGCCCAACGAACGCACCGCTGGGTACATGCGGCTAGCGCTCACCCGCCAGCTTGCCAAGCTCCCCACGGACCTTCGGCGCACGCTGACGTGGAACCAAGGGAAAGAAATGGCCGAGCATGTTCGCTTCACCATCGACACCGACATCGATGTCTACTGCTGCGACCCGCACAGCCCGTGGCCAATGGTTTGCTTCATGAGTACTTCCCGAGAGGCGTGCCCTCAGCACCTACACAGGCGCCGATCTCGCCGCGGCGGCCAGGCAGTTCAGCGCTCGCCTTCGGCAAACGCTAGGATGAATGACACCCTCCGAGACGTTAGCGAATCTCCTCGCTGACTCCGTAGTGCTTGAGGAGAAGCGCCCGCAGCATCTGAGCCATCGTTACCCCCTGCTCAACTGCCTCACGTTTGATCCTCCTGTGGAGCGACTGGGGGAGGTCGAGCGTGAGGCGCTTCAGGATGGCTGCTTCTCTCGTCAGCTCCATGCTCTTGTTGGTCAGGCGTGCTGGCCGTCGGCGCCTGCCACGAGGCTCGTCGGGTTTTCTCACGGGTGCGGGCCGCTCCTCTCTCCTGACTGCTCAGAATTCCAGGTTACCTCTGAGCAAGGTATGTACCGATATGCTAGAAGTTATTTAAATCAGTAAGTTCAGATGCGCTACCGCGGGTTGAGTCTGTTCGGGAGGCACGTGCAAGCGACATATTTTGGAGCGGCCGGTGCGCAGAAGTGGATGTAAAGATTATTTACAGCATACGGAATCTTTCTAACATCTTGCTTTTGAACATGGATCCATCTCGCTGATCATCCATCGCAGTGGGAATGTAGGTACCCGATCTGTCCACGCTCGAATAAATATGTCGGAGTTTTTTGCAAATGCTGCTCCAAGGACTCGTCGAATTCTCCAACTTCTGGAAATGGTGATGAAAACAGCGCGAGGCATGATCTATGCTGAACCCTGATTTACAGAATTACTGAAATACAGACGACTCCCAGGGTCTGCCCGAGTGAAGAAGAAGGGGGAGAACAATGAGAGGGTCACGAGGGGTTGTAGCTGGAGTCGCCGCGGTGCTGCTCGCTGGCACAAATGTGGTTCATGCCGCGCCGATGGCGGCCGCTGGCATAACGTTCAGCGAGGTCGGTGCTGGCGTAACGATCACCGGTCTGTCGGGTACGGGGTCCGTCGCGGATCCGTTCGTCCTGTCAGAGACCTTTACGGGTCTCGACGGAACCATTAGCATTGCGGGATTACCGGGGTTCGGCAACAAGACAGGGTCCGGCCATACTACCGGGTTCGTGCTCGTGAAGAGTGCGCTGAACAGCACGGGGGCGTCCTGGAGCTTCTTCGACCACGAGCTGCAGCAGATTCTGGGCACCCCGAGCCCCGACGGGGACGGACTCTCCTTCGCCCAGGGTTGCGCGACCTGCAGGCCCTTCGTTTCGAATACCTATCCGGTTGCGTTCGAAGAGATCATTTTGCGCGATTTCGTGAACTTTAGCGGCGCATCGGTAGCTGATGGTTCGTCGGTGACCTTCAGGTACAGCATCACCGACAACAGCCCGATCGATCTCTTCTTCCTTCGTGAGCGGCCCAATTTCAGGCCCCCTGAGATGGTTCCCGAGCCGGCGACGCTGTTCCTCCTCGGGTTCGGCCTGCTGGGAGTCGGGGTGATAACCCGTCGGCACCGTTCCGCGTAACGTCGTTCGTAGCTCGGGTTTCCCTGTGCGAGGGTGCCGGCATCAGCCGGCACCCAGTCCACCGCAGCCTCACCAGTCAACAACACCTTTGATGACCTTTGATGACCCACGCACCGACCTTAGGTCAACACTCAGCACGCCCGTCGACATCATGGAGCATTCACTGTTGCTGGTCTCCGGATTCGAACCTGAAGCCGACTCCGAGACGTTCTGACAGGTTGGATGATAGTGCTACGCTGCTGTTGAAATACTCCCGCGGCCATCCGGGCCGACCGAGTACACTAGCCGACCGAGTACACTAAGCGGCGCGCCCGCTCAACAAAGTTTGGTGCCAAGGGGGGACTCGAACCCCCACACCCTTGCGGGCACATGACCCTGAATCGAATCCCGGAGCAGCCGCAGAAGCACTCCCCGCACGCCCCGTAGAAAAACCGAAGCCTTCCATGCCATGAGGACTCCACCGCGTACGGGGAGTTTGTCAAGCTATGGCACCGCCGTGGCACCGGCGTGAGCGCCCCCCCCTATGCTGACCCGTCCAACCTGGCGGAGTTGTACTGGTCTCCCGCCTGGAGGCACTCTGGGCCATCGCGGTGTTCGAGCCAGGCGCCGGCTCCGACGTAGCCGCCATCCGGACGCGGGCCGTCCGCGTCGGCGGGGAACACGCTTTGCGCCGGCTCTGCTCACGTTCAGTCCGGATCGGAGTCGTCGTCGGCGCCCACAGATCGCGCGGCGTTCGCAAGGATGTAGTCGGCGATTTGGGCGCCCACCACCGCAGTTGCATTGCTCGCGCCGCGGAGGTGCATGCCGCCGTAGGTGCGGGCGTCGATGCCTTCCTGCGCCATGTCCGAGATGCGCGTATAGCGCCGCGGCTGGACTCCACCCTCCGGAGGTCCCGGGAAGACGGCGTTGAATGCGGGGTGAAGCTCGAACGCGTTCACGTCGCCGAAGAAGTGCTGGAGCACGCGGGGACCGGCGCCGTGGGATCCCGGGTGCGAGGCCGGGTACTCGGAGTGATTCGGGGTCGTGATGAGCGGAACCCAGCCTGAGATCGGGGCGGTGTTCGGGTTGCCGTCGAGATCGGCTTTGGGAATGGCGAGGATCGGCCGCCACGTGAGGTCCGCGGGATTCATGGCGAAGTCGCGCTTGGCGCGGAACACGGTCACCGACGTGTCGTGCATCGCGATGGTGAGCAGCGCGAAGATGCGGGAGTTCTTGGGGCGCGAGGTCTGGCGAGCCTTGGCGATCTGAATCGCCGCCTCGACATAGTCGTTGGTGGCGTAGCCATTGAAGAAGAACGCGATGTGCGTTTGGTCCAAGGTCCGCAGGGAGCCAGTCTTCGCGCCCATCGTCGCCACCTCGTTGAAGCTCGCGGCGTAGCCCGCGCTGTCGAGGCTCGCCCATGGCCGCGGAAAGGCCGATTGGAACTGGGTGTTGCTGGTCAGCACGAACGGCGCGGTGAAGGGGATGTTGCCCGGCGACATGCTGGCCCCGGTCGCGGACTCCCACTGGCCGATCACGGCGCCGGCGCCGTTGAACGGGGGCACCGGGTTGCTGAAGCCGTCGGTCGCACGCCACGCCAAGACTTGGTTCGCGACGTTCTCTCCCCAGTCGATGCCGCGCTGGACGTTCGCCGGTTCGTCGCCATTGAAAGCGGCGAGAGACAGAGCGCGCTGCTTGTCGAACCGGGCCAGCTGCGCCGGATAAAACGCCTTCAAGGTGATATGGGCAGCCTGCACCACCGCCGCGCGGCGATGGGTTCCGGGCGGCGCGGTCTGGGTCACGAAGATGGGCCTGTATTTCTGGCTGACGCCGTTTCGGGCGTCGAACATAGCGGTGTTCACGGTCGCAGCCATGCGCATGGTTTGCGGATTGCCAAGCGTGCTCGCGACGATCGCATCGAGCATCACCTGATTCCACACCAGGGTCTCATCGACGATTCCGCCCACGTCGCCTGAGACCGTTCCGACCTCCGGCGGTGAGAGAAGCAATGCCACAACGAGCGACAGAAGCGTGAGCCGACGAAACAGAGCCATGGCCGCCTCCTGGTCGTTACCACGTCACCGTTTGCGCTGTGGTCGGAGCCGCACGGGATTCGTTCCCGCACATCCTCACGAGACGGGCGTTCGCGATCCGTAGCGGCCGGCGTCAAAAATCACGTCAAAGGCCGCATGGTCATCTCTCGGGGGGCGTGCTATCCTGCCCCCAGACTCTTAAGCTATGCCGCGTCTCAATCTCGCTCTCCTCGGCGGGTTTCAGGGGCGACTCGGCGCGTCCGCGCCCTTGACGTTGCCGACCCGGAAGAGTCAGGCCCTCCTCGCTTTCCTCGCGCTCCCTCCCGGCCGGTTGCATCCGCGGGAGAAACTCGCCTCCCTGCTCTGGGGTGGCATGCGGGAGCCGCAGGCGAGGGGCGGCCTCCGGCAGTCCCTCTTCACGCTGCGGAGGCTCGTGGGTATGGATCCGTCGGTCTTACTGATCGACGGCCAGTCCGTTGCCCTGAACCCGACCGCCGTCGACGTGGACGTCGTCGAGTTCGAGCGCCAGGTCGCCGAGGGCACGCCGGCCGCGCTCGAACGTGCTGCGGCGCTCTATCGCGGAGAGCTGCTCGAAGGCCTCGCCCTCCAGGAGGCGCCGTTCGAGGAGTGGCTCCTCGCGGAGCGCGACCGACTGCGCGAGCTGGCACTCGAAGCGCTGGCGAAGCTCCTCCGTCATCAGCGCACCACGGGGGCGACGGAGGCGGCGTTGCAGACGGCGCTCCGGCTCCTCGCCCTCGACCGCCTGCAGGAGCCTGTCCATCGCGCGATCATGCGTCTCTACGTCCAGCTGGGCCGGCGGGCGTCGGCACTTCGGCAGTATCAGGTCTGTGTCGGTGTTCTGCAGCGTGAGCTCGGTATCGAGCCGGAGATGACGACCAAGCAGCTCTATCAAGAGATCCTTCGGCAGCAGCCATCGCACCCGGCGGCGAACGTGGAGAGCCCGGCGACAGTGCATGCGGTGCCGGCCGAAGTGTCGCGCCTGCCCGACGAGACCCTGCCGCGGGAGCTGCCGCTCATCGGGCGCGAGGCAGAGATCCGCCGGCTACGGGAGGTTCTGAACCGGGCGTGGGAGGGACACGGCCAGGTGGTGGCAGTGATCGGCGAAGCGGGCGTCGGCAAGAGTCGCCTGCTGGCCGAGGTCGCCGTCGAGGCGGTTGCGCGCGGGGCCCGCGTGCTCGTCGGGCGCTGCTACGAAGCCGAGCAGATCCTGCCGTTCGCCTCCTGGGTCGACGCGCTTCGTGCCGGCCACGTCAATGAAGAAAGGGAGGCTCTCGAGAGCCTCAATCCTCTCTGGCGGACGGAGCTGGCCCGCCTCCTTCCCGAGCTGAGCCTTCCTGGGTACGGGCCCGGTCAGGGTCCGGTGGACTATCGCCACCTCTTCGAGAGCGTGGCGCAGCTCGTCTGGCACCTTGCCCTGCACCAGCCGGTGATGCTGATCCTCGAGGATCTCCACTGGGGCGATGAGATGAGCCTCCGACTCCTGTCGTTCGTCGGGCGTCGACTTCAGACGTGGCCGATCCTCGTGGTAGGAACCGCCCGCGAGGAGGACCTGGCCAGCGCGCCAATCTTGCGCCGGACCCTTGAAGATCTCAGCCGTGACCGGCGCCTCGTCGAGTTGCGGCTTGCGCCGCTCTCGAAGGAAGAGACGCTCACACTGGTCAGAACGCTCGCCGGGGCGGAGAGCCACGAGGCCGTGATGACCGGGCTCGCTGAACAGGTCTGGATCACCAGCGAGGGGAACCCATTCGCGGTGGTCGAGATCGTGCGTGCGCTTCCGAAAGCCGCCGGGGCCGACCCGTCGGCGAAGCTCGCCGTCCCGGAGCGAGTTCGCGACGTCATCGTCCGGCACCTGGAAGAGCTGAGCGAGCGCAGCCGAGATCTGACGACCGTCGCCGCTGTCATCGGGCGGGAGTTCGACTTTCCGCTCCTCCAGCGCTCGGCGGGCCTCGAGGAGAATGAAGCCGCGGAGTTACTGGAGGAGCTGGTGCGGCGCCGTGTCTTGCACAGCGTCGGCGAGCGGTTTGACTTCACCCACGATCGGATCCGCGAGGTCGCCTACGGTCGCCTTCTCCGGGAGCGCCAGCGGGCGCTGCACGCGAGGATCGCGAATTCCATGGAGACGCTGTACGCGGACAGGCTGGCCGAGGAGGTGGAACGACTGGCACACCACGCCGCGCGCGGCGAACTCGGAGACAAGGCGGTGGCATACCTCCGCCAGGCCGGCGAGAAGGCGTTCGCGAACTCGGCCCACACCGATGCGCTCGCCCACTTCACGCAGGCGCTCGAGCTGCTCGGAAAGCTCGCCCCGGGCGCCGCGCGAGACCGCGAGGAGCTGTCGCTGCGGCTCGCCCTCGGGCCGGCACTCCAGGCCACGCGGGGCTACGCCACGCCGGAGGTCGAGCAGAACTACGCGCGCGCCCGCCAGCTCGCTGACGAGGTCGGCGCGCCGGTCCAGCGGTTCCAGACGCTGTGGGGGATATGGCTGGTGGCATCACACCGAGCGAGCGCGGGCACTGCCCTCGAGATTGGACGAGAACTCCTGGCGCTCGCCGAGAGTCTCGGCGACCCGGCACTTCTGCTCGAGGGGCATCACGCGCTCTGGCCGGTGCTCGTGTGGCTGGGAAGCGCGGACAGCGCGCGGCGCCACCTGGATCAGGGGATGGCGCTCTACGACAAGGCGCGGCACCGGAGCCACGCGTTCGTCTATGGTGGCCACGACCCCGGCGTGTGCTGCCGGAAGGTTGCGAGCTGGGCCTCCTGGATCCTCGGCTACCCGGCGCGCGGCCTCGAGGAGAGCGTCGCCTCGCTCAGGCTGGCCAGGGAGCTCGATCACCCCACGAGCATCATCGTCGCGCTCGTGTGGGCTTGCGTCTTTCGCGACCTGCGGCGAGAAGTCCACGAGGTCGGGGAGCACGCTCGTGCCTTGATCTCCCTCTCGACCGAGCATGGAGCTTCACAGTGGCTCGCGGCGGGAACCATCTTCGACGGGTCCGTCCACGCCGAGCTCGGCGAGGGAGAGGTGGCGATCGCCGAGATCAGGCGCGGGCTCGCGGCCTATGGCTCGACCGGAGCGCAACTGTTCGTGCCCTACTTCCTTTCCCTTTTGGCCCGCGCGTACTTGAAGACCGGCCAGCCTCACGAGGGACTGCGCGTCATCGGCGAGGCGCTGGAGAGGGCCCGCACGACGGGGGAGCGTGTATGGGAGTCGGAGTTGGTTCGGCTGGAGGGAGAGCTGCGCCTCGCCGCATTTCCGGATAACGTCGCCGAAGCCCTGGAGTGCTTCCGCCGGTCGATCGAGATCGCGCGTGGCCAGGCCGCACGGTCGTGGGAGTTGCGTGCTGCCTTGAGCCTCGCGCGCCTGCTCGTTGCGGAGGGGCGGCGCGATGAGGCGCACCGCACCCTCGCCGGCGTCTACGATTGGTTCACCGAAGGCTTCGACACTGCTGACCTTCAGGACGCGAAGGCCTTCCTGGAGGAGCGCATGGAAAGGACAAAGACCGTGCCGACCGGACGCAGGATCTGGTCTCACGGGGCACCCCTGGAGTGACGCGCGGCGGGTGACCAGATAGATGAAGTGAGAGGGGGAGGGTGACCCGCTCAGCGCGTGCGGATGGGGATGATGAAGGCGGCGCGCACCAGCTCGAGGAAGCGCATGCGCCCGTTCAGCAGGAGCGCGATGGCGAAGCCGATGACCATCTGGGGCGACACGGTCCAGAACGAGAGCTGCGCCTGCACCTATACCGAGTTCCAGAACCGGCCGTCGGCGGCGAGCTGACGGTAGTTGGTCAGCCCGGCCCAGCGCCGGGAGGACGGATTGGTCAGGTCAAGCGGCGTGAAGCTCGTCACCACAAGGTAGAGGAGCGGCAGCACAGTGACCAGCACGAGCACGACCACCGCCGGCGCGACAAAGCCGACGAACACGCGCCGGCGCGCGCGGGTCCACGACCGGCGCGCGGGGCGCGCCACTGGCCAGGGCAGCGCGCGGTCCGGGGTGACCTCGATCCGCTCCATGGGCCGAGGGGCTCAGCCGCCGGCGGCGGCGCGATGGGACGGACGGTGGCGTGGGATCAATTTCGTACGCCTCCTCATGAGGAGTTCGAAGCGGTGTAGGATGAGTGGTGTGTTCCGCAAGTATCGGATTTGAGTGGTGCCGAAGGGGGGACTCGAACCCCCACACCCTTGCGGGCACATGACCCTGAATCATGCGCGTCTGCCAATTCCGCCACTTCGGCCGGGAGAGTCTCACTAGGATACCGAGCGAGCCCGTGAAGTCAAGGGGCGAGCGGGTTTCGGTGCGCCATGGCCGCTGACAAGGTCATCGCAACCAACCGCAAGGCCTATCACGACTACGAGATCCTCGAGACCTACGAGGCCGGCATCGTGCTGCGCGGCACCGAGGTGAAGTCGCTTCGTGAGTCGCAGGTGAATTTCAAGGACTGCTATGCCGCGGTGGACAACAGCGAAGCGTGGCTGATCGGCTGCTATATCGCGCCGTACCATCATGGTACCGACGCCAATCATGATCCAGAGCGACGACGCAAGCTTCTCCTGCACCGACGGGAGATCGGGCGCTTGCTGGGGAAGGTGGCCGAACGCGGGTTGACCCTCATCCCACTTCGTCTATACTTCAAAGGAGGACGCGCCAAGTGCGAGTTGGGCCTGGCGCGCGGCAAGAAGCTTCACGACAAGCGCGCGAGCATCCGTGAGCGCGATGCGAAGCGCGAGATGGCCAAGGAAGCGCGGGCGCGACAGCGCGCCTGAGAAGGGGGCGACTGGTTTCGACGGGGATCAATGAAGCGCAGGTGGCATCCCGAGGTGCTCGCTCCTCGTAAAACTGTGGGCACGGTTATAGCTGCCGACAACCAGCTAGCTCTGGCGGCCTAACACCCGCCAGCGTCCTCCGGATCGGGTCAACGGGGTCCGGGTTCGGACGTCATATTCCGTTGACTGGCCCCACGCTCCGCTCTTGAGTAAGGGGCGAGACTTTTAGGAGCTGGCCGCCCTGAGACAACCGGCTATGGATGTAGATGCCTGTCGCGGAGGGTTTCCGGACGTGGGTTCGATGCCCACCGCCTCCACCATTTGAGCTGTAACGTGGTGAAGTAGTTGAAATAGCGGCTCCTTTCCTACGTAGCTTCTACATTCCTTGCTACGTTGCGAGAGGAGCCGCTACCAGACCAGGAAGTCGCCCGCCTCTTCCAATCGCTGAAGAAGAAGGCCGCAGCCGCACAGGCCGACCCTGAGACCTTCAGGCGTGACTTCAAACGTCGTGCCCTCGTTGAGGATGCCCAGTGGCGGGCCGCCCGCGGACAGGTGGACGACGGACAGCTTGAGGCGGAACTCGACGGGATCTTCCAGTGCATCGAGAACAACGAGGAGAGCCTAAGACTCGGCGACACGAAGTACGTGAGCAAACTCCTAGATGAGGTTCTCTTGGAGCAGGGTCCTCTTCAACACCGCGGAAGGCCGAAAGAAGCCGCAAAACCTGCGCCGCGATCCCCGCATCATCGAGCCCGCGCAGCACCGCGACGACCCCCAGGCCAAGCGGTCTTCTACGGGAAGGCCCGGTGACGGAGACTGGCGCCGACGATCACATCGACAAGCTCGCCAAACGATTTCTGAACGCCGACAAGTATCCGTTCCGTCAACCCGGGGAGAAGCGACTGATCGTACGCATCAGCGTCGATCGGATCGACGGCTTCGGTCCGAAGATGCAACACTGGTCATAGCGATTCGGCTTCCGTCCCATCCCGACGAATCGGTGCGTCTAGGCGCTGGGCTGCATACGCGATGTGCGCTTCATCGATCCTCTCTGCTCCGTCCTCGCGAACGACCCGAGTGTTCTGGTGCGTGGTGCGGCCGCCGAGGCCCTCGGCGTCATTGGTGACAAGCGCATTGTGCGCCGCTGCAGAACTCCATGGTAACAAAAGATATAGAATCCCGTTGGCGCCACCGTGTTTGAGGAACTCTGAAAAGTTCCTCGAATCGTGGCCGGGTTGTCTGCGTCACTCGCTCAGTATGCCTGTGCTTGGTCGTCGTAAATTGCCACCGTCTGCTTGAGCTGCCGCCGCCACGGGTTCGATACACGGGCGGCCCGCGTAATGAGGCGAGGAGGTGATCAAAGTAGGAGGTCGGCCAATCCCCCTGAGGCACAACCACCTGAGGCACAACCAGTGGTAGCGTAGCAGCACCAAGCTAGCTCCAAGCGGGAGGAAAGACTATGGCCTCCGAGCTTCGCTCGCTGTTCTCGCCGATCCAGGTCGGCCGTCTCATGCTCAAAAATCGGATCTACTCCTCGGGCCACGCCGAGGCCATGGCTGAGGGCGGGCGGCCCGGCGAGCGGCTGCGACGGTACCACGAGGCCAAGGCGCGCGGCGGCTGCGCGCTCACAATCTTCGGCGGTTCCTCGAGCGTCCACCCCTCGTCGCCCGCCGCGGCGTGGAAGCAGATCGCCAATCACGACGACTCCATCATCCCGGCGTACCGCGCGATTGCCGACGCCGTGCACAATCACGGATGTCTGGTTTTCACCCAGATCACTCACCTCGGTCGCCGTGCGCAGGCCGATGACGAAGAGACGAATGTCCTCCTGGCGCCGTCGCAGATCCCCGAACGTGTTCATCGGGACGTCCCGCACGAGCTGGAAGCCGAGCAGATTGCCGAACTCGTGCGCGCCTTCGGCGAGGCGGCGCGCCGCTGCCGGGACGGCGGCCTCGACGGGATCGAGATCTCGATGGCGCACAATCATCTGATCGATCAGTTCTGGTCACCCCTCTTCAACCAGCGGTTCGACGACTACGGCGGGAGCCTCGAGAACCGGATGCGCTTCGCCGTTGAAGTGCTGAGCGAGATCCGGCGCCGGGTCGGGGGTGACTTTGTCGTGGGCGCCCGCATCTCGGGGGATGAGTTTACGCGGGGTGGCCTTACCGCAGCCGACATGACGGAGATCGCGCGGCGTCTCGCCGCGTCCGGCCTGATCGACTTCCTGTCGATCATCGGCGGCGGCGCCCACACCTATGAGCTCCAGGCCGCGGCCGTGCCGAACATGAGCTATGCCAGAGGCGTCTACGTGCCGCTGGCGGCCGCCATCAAGCAAGCCGCGCCCCAAATGCCGATCTTTCACGCGAGCCGCATCGTCGATCCAGTCCACGCCGACCGCACCGTGGCCGCCGGGCACGTCGACGTGGTCGGCATGACCCGCGCGTTGATCGCCGACCCCGATCTCCCGCGAAAGGCGCGCGAGGGCCGACTCGACGACATCCGCACATGCGTGGGGGCGAACGAAGGCTGCATCGATCGGATCTACCAGGGGAAGCCGGTGACGTGCGTCCAGAACCCCGCCGCTGGCCGTGAGGTTGAGCTCGCTGAGGTTTATGCAGCTGCGAAGCCCAAGAGGGTCGTGGTGGTCGGTGGCGGCGTCGCTGGGCTGGAGGCGGCCCGGATGGCGGCGACCCGTGGCCATCGCGTCGTACTGTTCGAAAAGGCGGCGGAGCTGGGAGGGCAGGTGTTGCTTGCTGCCCGTGCGCCTGCCCGCGCCGAGTACGCGGGCATCGTCCGCTTTCTCGTCGCGCAGGTCCGCAAGCTCGCGGTGAATATCCGGCTTGCCGTGGAGGCCACGACGTCAGCGGTGTTGGAAGAGCGCCCCGATGCCGTCATCGTCGCGACCGGGTCGCATCCTTACATCCCGCCCATGCCGGGCTGCGACGGCAAGCACGTCGTGACGGATCGCGACGTGCTCTGTGGCGAGGCGACGGTGGGAGCGAGCGTGGTCGTGGTCGACGACGTGCACACCCAAGAGGCGCTCTCGACCGCCGAGCTGCTCCTTGAACAGGGCAAGCGTGTCGAGGTGATCTCGCCGCTCTTCTACGTGGGCCAGGACATCGGGGTCACCTCTATCGCGCCGCTCTACACGCGGCTGTTCACCAGGGGCGTTGTTCTCACCCCGGGCACCGAGCTCCGCGCCGTCGAGGGCTCGACAGTGGTTGTCGCGAACGTCTATTCAGGCGTCGAGCGCCGCATCGAGTCCGTCGACACGGTCGTGCTGGCGACTGGGAGCCGCTCGACGGACAGCCTCTACCGCGCGCTCAAAGGCCAGGTCCTCGAGCTCTACGCAGCGGGCGACTGCGTGGCTCCACGCGGCGTCCACCAGGCGATCCTCGACGGCACCCGCGTGGCGCGGGTGATCTGATGGCGACCACCCTCCCCTCGTTGCCGGAGCGGATTCCCTGACCGGGACGGGCCAAGAGTTCTCGGAACTGCGCGCGACGCCCGGGACGTCCTCCTCCCGACGATCGAGCGGATCGACCGTTCCTCACCGAGAACGGTTCGGGCCCTATCCAGCGGGATCCGTCACCACCACGCGGATCGGCGTGGGGTTGAAGTCGTTGCACGGGTTGTGCAGCTGCGGGCAGTTCGAGACCACCGCCAGGACACGGGTCTCGGCGCGGAGGTCTACAAAGTCACCCGGCTTCGACTTGCCGTCCACGATGCCCATGCTGCCGTCGGCCAGTACGGGGACGTTCATGAAGAAGTTGATGTTGGCCACGATGTCCTTCTCGCCCATGCCGTGCCGGGCGAGGGCGCGAAGGAAGTTAGCGTAGCAGCTCGGGGTGTCTGCGACGTTGTAGCGGAACATGTTGCTGGCGGCACTGCAGCACCCACCGATGGTGTCGTGCCCGCCTCCCATCGAGTCCGCCACGATCGTGAAGAGCTTGGTCGCGCGCACCGAATAGATGCCGTGGCCCGCACCCAGGTACGCATTCTTGTTGTACTTCATCGTGTCCGCCGCATTGTAACGATCGGCGGGATCGTCGGCGTTGTAGCAGAGGAAGTCCACGGCCTGCTTCCCCTCGAGGTCCACGATGCGCAATACCTGCCCCGGTGAAAGAACCGCCGACCAGTTCTCGTTGGGCGCGACCACCACGTCCTGCACGACCTTGCTTGTCATGATCTTGTCTCCTTGTATGTGTTAATCGCGCCGTTGACTGCGGCATCCGATGAAACAGCCGACCAGCTCTGCCTTGAAGGTTCGATGGATGTCCATACCACATGTCCCCCGGTATCCATACGCCTGCGCTGGCATGAGACAAGCCCATCCGGGAACAAAAGGTGATGGCGAGAAAGTCGCAGCCGACGATTCGTTACGGACGTTGGAGGTACGCCTTTCTCGCGAGCAGGAGAGCCCCGAGCACACCCGAGTGATTCCCCAGCTGCGGTGGCACAACATAGGTGTCGATCTCTTCGATCAGAGCGCGCTTCGGAATGTAGCCGTTGAGTGAGCTCCTGAGCTGATGGCGAATCATCGGGAATAGAAAGTCTCGCTGCATGACACCGCCGCCAACGACGATTCGCTGGGGCGACAGCGTACAGACCAACGTGGCAAGAGCGAGCGCCAGGTAGTGGGCCTCCAAGGCCCATGCCGGATGGTCCGCGGGCAAGTCGCGAGCACACTCTCCCCACCGCTGCCTGATCGCCGACCCCGACGCGAGGCCCTCGAGGCAATCTCCATGAAAAGGACAGGTGCCTGGGAATGGGTCTTGTCTGGAATCGTGAGGCAATCGGATATGCCCCATCTCGGGATGCATCAGGCCGTGGACCAGTCGACCACCCGCGACCGCGCCACCTCCGATTCCAGTGCCAACCGTGAGATAGATGAAATCGAGAACATCTCGGGCCGCGCCCCAACGCGCCTCGGCCAGTGCCGCGGCATTCACATCGGTATCGAACCCAACCGGCAGGTTGAATTTTCGCGCCACCGCGCCGGCGAAATCGTAGCTCTGCCACGCTAGCTTGGGGGTTGAGGTGACATGACCGTATGTCTTCGAGGCGGGGTCGAGGTCGACCGGGCCAAAAGACGCAATTCCTATAGCGCGCAACTTCGTTCCTGCTTGTTCCCCAAAGAATCGAGCGGCCTTTTCGAGGGTCACCTCCGGTGACATCGTCGGGAAGGAAGCCACGCTGAGATCCTCGGGGCCCGTGCCGATACCGCAGACAAACTTTGTGCCGCCTGCTTCAATGCCAGCAAAGAGCTCCATGGCCACCTTATTCTCGGCCTCGAGGGCGGCAAAACGTCCGCCACCAACATCCCAAACTGGCGTGACCTCCAAAGCGACGATTGCTGGCCGGCGTCGGCTCCCTACTTGAGAGGGGCCTGCCTGGTAAGGGGCTTCAGGGTCCCTAGGCATCGCTATCCTACTCTTGCTGAAAACGGGGGTAAACACAGCCATGCGAACACCCGACCAGTAAACCGTTGATCGCCGAGAAGCGGTAGACAGCACTTGAGCAGTGGCGGGAGACGGATTGCCTGTTCTTGCGAAAATGCTCAGTCGGCATCACCGGTGAGCGCGGCAGGCTTTACACCGGTGGGGATCTTCGCTACCCTGACGCCGCGGTCGGGGCGCGGCCCCGGGGACCCCCCGCATCGTGCGAGCCCATACGTATCACGGACACCGAGGCCATCGGTCGCGGCGTCATCGTCTTCTGAGGAGACACGCGACATGATCACCGACGTCCCGATCATCTCCGCCGACTCCCACGTCACCGAGCCACCCGACACGTACACCGCCCGGATCGACGCGCGCTTCCGCGATCGGGCACCCCGCCTCGTGCACGACGTCAAGCGCGGTGATCTGTTCGTCATCGACGGGCTCGACAAGCCGATCCCGATGGGGCTCGTCGCCGCCGCCGGCAAGCCGGCGCAGGACCTGGCGATGTTCGGGGCCCGCTTCGAGGATCTGCATCGCGGCGGCTGGGACCCCGAGGCGCGGCTCGCGGACCAGGTGCGCGATGGCGTCAGCGCCGAGGTGCTCTACCCGACCGTGGGCATGATGCTCTGCAACCATCCCGACTTCGACTACAAGCAGGCGTGCTTCGACGCCTACAATCTGTGGATCGCCGAGTACTGCGCCGCGCATCCCGACCGCCTCCTGGGCATCGGGCAGACCGCGATGCGCTCCGTGGACGACGGCATCCGCGATCTGCGCAAGATCCGGGAGCTCGGCCTGCGCGGCGTGATGCTGCCGGGGAACCCAGCGGTGGCCGATTACCACGATCCGGTCTACGCGCCCTTCTACGAAGCGGCGATCGACCTCGGGCTGCCGCTCTCCTTCCACATCCTCACGAGCCAGCAGGATACGTTCCGGGTCCGCGGGCCCAAGCTCAACGCGTTCATGTCGATCATCCGCGGCTGCCAGGACCTGGTGGGGACGTTCGTGTTCGGTGGCGTCTTCGAGCGGCATCCGCGCCTGCGCCTGGTCTGCGTCGAGGCCGACGCCGGGTGGGTGCCGCACTTCATGTACCGCATGGACCACGCCTATGACCGGCACCGCTACTGGCTGGCGTCGGGGGCGCTCACGAAGATGCCGAGCGAGTACTTCCGCGAGCACGTCTACACGACCTTCCAGGACGACTGGGTCGCCTTCCAGGTGAAAGACCTGTGCAACATCCGCCGGCTCCTCTGGGCCAACGACTTCCCGCACAGCGACTCGACGTGGCCGCGCTCGCAGGAGCTCCTCGCCAAGCACGCCGCCCACCTGACCGCGGCCGAGCTGCGCCTGATCCTTCACGACAACGTGGCCGAGCTCTACGGCCTTGCGGGAGCCTGAGCGATGGACTTCGATCTCGTCATCCGGGGCGGCACCGTCGTCGACGGCACGGGACGTCCGGCCGTGCGTGGCGACGTCGGGATCCGGGGCGGCCGGATCGCCGCGCTCGGCGAGGTGAAGGGCGCCGCCACGCAGACGGTCGACGCCGGCGGGCTCGTGGTCGCGCCCGGCTTCATCGACGTCCACACCCACTACGACGCGCAGGTGATGTGGGACCGAATGCTGACGATCTCGCCCTGGCACGGCGTGACGACGGTGGTCATGGGCAACTGCGGCTTCGGCGTCGCGCCCACGCGCCCGGACCATCGGGGGCTGATCATGCGCACGCTCGAGAAGGTCGAGGGCATGAGCCTCGCCGCGCTCGAGGCAGGGCTCGGTGAGGCGTGGCCGTTCGAGACCTTCCCCGAGTATCTGGACGCCGTCGAGCGCCGCGGCACCGCCCTCAACGTGGCGGTGCTCCTGGGTCACACGCCGCTGCGGCTCTACGTCATGGGCGAGGAGGCGACCGAGCGGCCGGCGACGGATGAAGAGATCGCGCGGATGCGGGCGCTGGTGCGCGAGGCGATCGATGCCGGCGCGATCGGCTTCGCGACCTCGAAGGCGTCCACCCACATCGGCTACGCCGGCAAGCCGGTGCCGAGCCGGGTCGCCCAGTTCGCCGAGATCGAGGCGCTGGCCGGTGCGCTGGGCGAGGCGGGCCGCGGCATCATCCAGGCCACCGTCGGCCGCGACCTGTTCTTCAAGGAGTTCGAGAGCCTCGCCCGGTCAACCGGACGGCCGGTGACCTGGACGGCGCTCCTGGCCGGTATGATGGGCCCCGGCTCCCACCGCGACCTGCTCGAGAAGTCGCGCGCCCTCGTCAAGCAGGGCCTGAAGGTAGTTCCCCAGGTCACCTGCCGGACGCTCAATTTCGAGTTCCAGTTCCGCGAGCCGTTCCTCTTCGAGAGCATGTCGGTGTTCAAGCCGATCTCGGTCGCCGACTTCGCCGGCAAGGTCCGGCTCTACGGAGACCCTGAGTTCCGGCGCGCGTTCAAGGAGAGCTTCGACCGGCCGCGCACCGGCGCCGTGTTTGCCGGCGGGAGCTGGGCGCGCACCTGGATCTCCTGGTGCCCGGTCGACCCGTCGCTGGAGGAGCGCACCGTGACGGAGGTGGCGGCGGAGCGGGGCGTGCACCCGATCGACCTGGCGCTGGATCTGGCCCTCGCGACGAATCTGGACGCGCGGTTCCGGATGGCAGTGTTCAATCACGACGAGGACGAGGTGGCCGAGCTACTCGCGGAGCCCGACGCGGTGCTGGGGCTGTCCGACGCGGGCGCCCACGCGAGCCAGCTTTGCGACGCGTGCTTCTCGACGTATCTGCTGAGCCGCTGGGTGCGGGAGAAGCAGGCGATCGCGCTACCCGAGGCGATCCGCATGCTCACCTCGCGCCCGGCGGAGGTCTTCGGGCTCGCCGATCGGGGACGCCTCGCCCCTGGCCTCGCCGCCGACGTCGTCGTCTTCGATCCGGCCACCGTCGGCGCGAGCAAGCTGCGCCGGGTGCACGACCTGCCGGCGGGGGCCGATCGCCTGGTGGCCGACGCTAGCGGCATCGAGGCGGTGATCGTCAACGGCACGATCGTCCGTCGCGGCGGGCGTGACGCGGTCGCGGCGGACGGCGCGCTGCCGGGCGCGCTGCTTCGGAACGGCTGGGCACGCTAGACGGTCACGGACTCGCTCTCCGAGCCAAGGGGGCGCCCATGAAGGTCGGGATCGCGCTGAACATGCTGACCCAGGAGGGCCGGCCGGATGCGGCCGTGCTCGCCGATCATCTGGCGCTCGGTGATCTCGCCGAGCCACTCGGGTTCGATTCACTCTTCGCCCTGGAGCACCACTTCACGGGCTACGCCATGTCGCCCTCCCCGACCCAGCTCCTGAGCTACTTCGCGGGCCGGACGAAGCGCGTCACCCTCGGCACCGCGGTGATCGTGCTGCCGTGGCACGACCCGGTCCGGATCGCCGAAGAGATCGCCCTGCTCGACATCCTGTCGGGCGGCCGATGCCTCCTCGGGTTCGGGCGGGGAGCCGCCAGCGTCGAGTACGCCGGCTTCCGGGTCCCGATGGAGGAAGCGCGCGCCCGCTTCGTGGAAACCGCGCAGGTCGTGGTCCGGGCGCTCAGCCAGGACGTCTTCGAGTGGGACGGGGAGTTCTTCAAGATCCCGCGGACGTCGATTCGTCCGCGCCCGATCTCCCACCCGGAGCGGCGCATCTACGCCTCGTCGGTGAGCCCCGAGTCGGCCGAGATCATGGCCAAGCTGGGCTTCGGCGTGCTCGTCATCATGCAAAACGAGTGGCCGAAGGCCGCCGAGGACATCGGGCGCTACCGGGAGATCGCGCAGAGCGTGGGGCATGCCCCGCGACCGCCGATCATCCTCACCAACGTCTCGGTGGCCGAGAGCCGCACGGAGGCCCACGAGCGGGCGGTGGAGTACCTCAGCCGCAAGTTCGACTCGATCGACGCCCACTACCGCTTCTCGGACGGTCATCTCGGCTCGGTCAAGGGCTACGAGTCGTACGGCGCGACCGCCAAGACCTACGCCAAGATGAAGGACGCCAACTTCCGGCAGAAGGCGGCGGACTTCTACGTGAAGATCCAGGTCGTCGGCACGCCCGACGATTGCCTGCAGCAGCTCGCGGAGCTCCGGCGGCTCACCGGCCTCGACCACCTGGTCACCGAGTTCGCCTTTGGCGGCATGCCGCACCACGAGGCCGAGCTCAACATGCGCCTCTTCGCCGATCGTGTCATGCCGGTGCTCCAGCAGGATGCCGCGTTCGCGGCTCCGGCGCGGGCCGGTGAGGCGGCGCCGGCCGGGCCATCCGAGGGGATCTTCGCTCCGGCCTGAAGCTGAGCATTTTTGATATCGGCGGTGGCGGGCCGGTGATTGATCCAGCGGTGCCGACCATTTCAGCTCCAGTGCTGGGGACTGAAAGTCGCGTTTCAGGCCACCTCGCAGTAGACGCCTCCAGAACAGGTGTGGGTAAAACCCAAAGGTCGTCGTCAAATCCCCGCAACCAATGAACAGGGACTTCATGCTGTTCATAACCGGTCGGCTGAGAACCGCCCACGAGCCGGCCTAACCCCCTCCTTTTACTTCGCTGTTTGGGCTCGCCATTGGATAAAATGGCCGATACTTCGGAGCCCACGCCGATCATGCGAGTCCTAGCCGCGATCCTCTTCTCCTGCGCCGTCCTGGCGGGGGCTTCCCCCGTCGAGGCCGTGCCGCGATCGGGCGCCGTGGAGATCAAAGGGCCCAAGGGGAGTCTGGGGCAGTTGCCCGTCGAGACAATGGACGACGGGGCATCGTATGTGCCCGCCGAACGCCTGGCCGGTCTGCTCAAGGGCTCCTGGATCGTCAAGGGCAAGACCGGCACACTCACCGTCTCCAAGAAGAGCGCCCTGTTCAGCAGGGATCAATCGCGGCTCATCCTCCAGGGACAGCCGCTCGTCCTCGACAGCGCGCCGCGCGCCACGGCCAAAGGCTGGCTCCTTCCGCTGGACTTCCTCGACAAGGGATTGCCCCGATTGGTTCCGGGCAGCACGGTCATTCGGCCCGTTGCCGCCACCGCCAAGCCTCCGATCAAGCGCGTGGACATGAGCGTGCCGTTCGAGGAGCTGCGCTATCGCTCGTACCCGTCCTTCACCCGCATCGT
>WNGF01002718.1_pt1 | contig 31802 bp, 26 predicted proteins | sample 5400641 | NCBI WGS metagenome assembly WNGF01 (sample SAMN13153371, study PRJNA577476) | soil metagenome | isolation source: 80 cm soil or saprolite under grassland replicate 2 | place: USA:California | collected 2016-06-15 | reverse complement strand
GCCGGCGCGACGACCGGGTGGCATGTACACGATTGCGATCAGATTCTCGTGGTCACAGCCGGCAAGGGCATCGCAGCGAGCGAACAGGGGGAGCGAGAAATTACTGTCGGTGATGTCGTTCATATCAAAGCCGGTGAGCGTCACTGGCACGGAGCGAAGGCCGATTCGCCCATGTCGCATATCACTGTGACGACCGTGGGCAGTACTTCGAAGCACTGAGACCACTCTTAAACTAATGCAAGGAAAGTAGAAAATCCTTGCGAAAAAGTCGCTGAGCCGCGGGCATGCGCGGAATAACTCCTAGACGAGAGCAGGGAATGGCCGATCCGGTGTTGGCTTAAATGGTCCATGCCTTGGGAATGGAGACAGCGAGGCACTACACGGCCGCGACTCCCAAAATTCAGGCGTATCGCGATAGCTGGGTAAAGCTAGCGCCGTTTCGCGACGGCCCGATCAATCCGAAACGAACGGAGGTGAGCGATTCTGACGCGATGACGAAACAGATCAAAGCCAAAGGAACCGACCTCGGCGCCGACATGGTTGGCGTCTGCCGACTGCAGCCGCACATGATCGATCTGGGCGCGGACGTGCCGCACGAGTTTGTGATCGTCGCCTGCGTGGCGGAAGATTATGATAAGGTCGTCCAGGGCGCCAATGCCGTCGAAGAAGAAGCGATGCGCGTCTATGCGAGGTGCACCGAGATTGCGACCCAGCTTGCCGCTTATGTCCGCGACATGGGATATCCCGCGCGCGCCCACCATAACGGCGCCAGTGAAGTGCAGGCAATCCCGATTTTCTATCAGGTCGGCTTCGGCGAGCTTGGCCGTCACGGCAGTTTGATCAACGAAAAATACGGCGCCAGTTTTCGGCCGGGATTCGTGACGACGGACTTACCGCTCGCCGAAGACCAGCCGCGCGAATTCGGCGTCCAAGACTTTTGCATGAACTGCAATGTCTGCCAGTTAAACTGCCCGGGCGACGCGATTCCGCAGGATCATGTGATGACGCACGGCATCAAGCGCTGGTTGATCGATCTAGAAAAGTGCTACCCCTATTCGCGCCTGCGCGACGAATACTGCCATCTTTGCGTCGATGTCTGCCCGTACAACGTGAGATCTCATCCGGAGACGTACAAAGCGTTCATGAAGGAACGCAAGCAAGTCGGCTACAAGACTCCGAAGTCGTGCTAAAGCAATATGGATAAACTCTACGTCAATGAGATTCGCCCAGATGGTGAAGTTAGCACCGTCGGTTTGTTTTACTCGCGAGTTGAAGCGGAAAACATCGTCGCGCAGCTGCGCAGCATTTCCTGAGCGATGCGATAATTATTACGAGATCGTGCAAGCGACCCAAGGTTATCTCATGATGAGCGATTCTCAACGATCGGGCGGTACCGCCAAGGAGTAGCCTGTGCCTTTTATTCGAACTATCCCGCCGTCCCAGGCGACGGGAAAGGTAAAGGAGATTTATGAATCCGGGCGGGTCCCTCGGCGGCAGGGGGAAAGGTCTCAATGATTCGCCAGGTGCAAAGTCTCAATCCCGACGTTCTCGCCGCATGGCGCGCTCTCGACGTCGGCATTATGCGGGGGGAATCGTGCATCGCGCGGTGCCAACGCGAGATGATCGCCACGGTGGTATCCGCGACGAACAAATGCAGCTATTGAATGACCGCCCACGGAGAGGCTCTCCGTCTGGAATCGAACGATGATCAATTGGTAGAAGGAGTCAAGCAGGATTATACGAGTTTGAATTTATCGCCGGCTCAGCGGCCGATGCTCGATTATGCAGTGAAGCTTACGGTCGCGCCTTCTACCGGCAGCGAGGAGGATATCAACGAACTCAGAAAGCACGGCTTCGATGACCGGGACATTCTCGACATCATCTACGTGATCTGTCTCTACAATTTCAACGACCGACTGGCCGATGCCACGGGGATCTATGGCGACGATTTTCGTTATGGGTAAAAGGCTCGGTTCTGATACGTTGTAAATTTAAAGACCGAAAACACTCGGCGAAAAACAATGGGCGCGCGCGCACTTGCTATAAGAGGCGAGTACCATGAACAAGACTGACGGCAACCATCCGAGACAACTCCTCGTTGGACTCGACGCGATGGAATGGAGTCTGGTGGAGCGATGGGCTGCCGCAGGCAAGCTTCCCGCCTTCCGCCGCCTGATCGCGAACGGCACCCGCAGCGTGCTCGCCAGCACAGCCGAGCAACTGCCCGATACGATTTGGGCGTGCACTTTTACCGGCATGAACCCGGCCAAGTTAGAGAAGTATTTCTACGTTCAGTATGATCCGCGCACTCAGCACCTGCGGCACGTCACTGATGATGAGATCACGCGTCCGGCGTTCTGGGATTACTTGAGCGAGGCGGGAGTACGCGTTGGCGTGGCGGACGCGCCGAAGTTTAAGCTCAGTAAATGCATCAACGCAGGTGGCGGCTTTCAGCTCGCCAATTGGGGCGCGCACGCCACCAAGACAGCACGCGCCGCAGTGCCCTCCAACTTGCTGAACGAGGTGCAAGCGCGCTTCGGAACGCATGCGGTCGGTGAGTGCGATGCGGTGGATGACAAACCGCGCGCGCTAGCTCGACTGCGGCGCAACGTCGTCACAGGAGTCAAGCAGCATGGCGAAGTCTTCCGCTGGCTGATGCGCGAGCGTCAGTGGGACGTGTTCTTCGCGGGGTTCTCTGCACCGCATTGCATCGGCCATCACTTCTGGCACGGCGCGGATGAATCGCACCCGCGTCACGCCGAAGCTGTCGCCGCCGGTATAGATGGCGCGATCGAAGAAGCGTACCGTGCGATAGACCGCGAGTTGGGCGAGATGATCGCGCTCGCCGGACCTCAGGCCCAGGTGATGGTCGTCTCCGCGCACGGCATGGGTCCGCTGTATCACGCTTCGTGGAACCTGCCGGAGATCATCGATTTACTGGGATACGGTGGCCAACCGCCGCGCAAACGTGAGGAAAACGAATCGCGCGATGCCAAGGTCAATCCGTGGCGCATTCTGAAGATGACCCTCCCCGGCGCGTTGCAGTACCACATCAAAGCGATGCTGCCGCAGGCTATGCAGGATCAACTGCTCTTTTTGTGGTACTCCGCCGGGCGTCAATGGGCCGGGTCGCGCGCCTTCGCCGTGCCCAACAACGATGCGGTCGGCTCGATACGCCTTGCCGTCAAAGGCCGGGACAAATACGGGCTTATCGAGCCGGGTGAGGAATATAGACGCGTGCGCGACGACATCGCCGGTGCACTCTACAGCCTGACCGACCCCGTGAGCGGCCGGCCGGTGATCAAGCGCGTGACCTATGTCCACGATGAATATAAGGGGCCGTTCGCTAACCAGCTCCCGGACCTCACGGTGCTCTGGGATCAATCGTTCGCGTGGTCATCTTTGCGCTCGCCGCGGATCGGCACGCTGCGCATCCGCGGGCAGGACTCGCGCACGGGCGGTCACTCGACATACGGCTTCCTACTCGCTACCGGGCCGAACGTCGCGCCCGGCGCACTGATCCATGGCGGCTCGATCTACGATATCGCGCCCACGGTGCTAGAAACCGCCGGAGTCGCAGCGCCGCGAGATCTCGACGGTCGCGCTCTGCGCCTGCAGCCCGCAGAGACTTATGCCTGATGTCGCAGTCACCCGCACTGAATCAATCTTAGTTCTCGGACGAAGGCGAAGCGCGCTGATGGTGCGGGCGCGACGTGGAAATCTTGCTGGCTAAAAATTCAAATGGAAATTCCCGTCATCCAACGGCAATGAAGGAAAAGATGAAGCGGAGCACCGAAAGGATTCTCACCACCTTCGTCGGGAGCTTGGCGCGCCCGGCAGACCTGATTGAAACGCTGAAGGCAAAAGAGAACGGGCAATCCTACGACCGCCAAGCGTACGACGCCCATGTTCGGACCATCGTGAGCGATGGAGAGCAGGAAGGCGGGCTTTGTCACCTACGTCGGCGAGCGCCTCGCAGGCTACGAGCCGCGAGCGACAGCGCCGCGGGGCGAGCCCGTGGGTGGGGTCGAGAGAGGTCATGGATTTCCCGGAGTACTACGGGGTGGTATTCCCGATGGCGCGGGCGCGTCCATTGGCACGCCGACGAGTCTCGCATGCACGGGGCCCATCGCATACAAAGGACAGCAAGCGCTCCAAAGGGACACCGAGAACGTCAAGGCCGCTCTAAAAGGGGTGAACGCAGAAGAAGCCTTCATGCCACCTGGCCCGCGAATGTCGAGGCGCAGCGTAAGTAAGAATGAGTATTATCCTACGGAGGAGGCATACCTCTACGCGATCGCCGATGCCATGCGAGAGGAGTACAACGCCATCGTCACCGCGGGATTCCTACTGCAGGTAGACGATCCACGGCTGGTGACCTATTACAACTCGAATCCAGGCTCGACCGTCGAGCAATGCCGCAAATGGGCGGAGTTGCGTGTCGAGGCGCTGAATTACGCGCTGAGAGACATCCCGCCGGAGAAAGTGCGTTTTCACACTTGCTACGGCATCAATATCGGTCCCCGCGTCCATGACATGGCCTTGACGGATATCGTCGCCATCATGCTGAGGGTCAATGCCGGCGCTTACTCGTTCGAAGCTGCCAACCCTCGGCACGAGCACGAGTGGCGCGTCTGGCAGAGCGTCAAGCTCCCAGAAGGGAAAATCCTGATCCCGAGGGTGATCACTCATTGCAGTAATATCTGCGAGCACCCGGAGCTCGTAGCCGAGCGTCTTCTCCAGTTCGCCGGGATCGTGGGGCGCGAGAACATCATCGCCGGGAGCGACTGCGGGTTCTCCTCACAGGCCCCCGCGGAGCCGGAGATTCACCCGACCGTCGTATGGGCCAAGTTCAAAGCGATGGCAGAAGGCGCGCGGCTGGCCAGCGAAGAGCTTTGGGGAAGGCGGTGAATTTCAGCGAGTATACTGAAACCGCACGATTCGATTGAGTGGGTCGGATCGACAGACCATCAGGAGGTGCAGGCAATGATCGAGCTTTACCACAACGACATGTCAGTTTGCGCGCAGAAGGTGCGCTTTGCGCTCGCTGAAAAGAAACTCCCCTGGGAAGGCCATCATTTAAATCTTCGCGCCGGCGATCAGCAGAAACCGGAATACTTAAAGCTCAATCCAAATGCGGTCGTACCAACCCTTGTGGACAAGGGTATGGTCATCATCGAGTCCACGGTCATCTGCGAATATCTCGACGATGCTTATGCCGAGCCGAGGCTTCGGCCGACGGATGCCGTCGGCCGGGCGTGCATGCGGCTGTGGACCAAACAGCTGGATGAAGGCGTGCATGCGGCAACCAGCGTCGTCAGCTCGGCCATCGCTTTTCGGTATCAAAAGCTGGCACGGGGCATGGAAGCGCTCGAGGCATTTCACAAAAAAATGCCGGATCCGGTCAAGCGCGAGCGAAGCTGGGAAAATATCACCAAGGGAGTCGAATCGCGCTTCTTCGCTGGGGCAGTCAAGCGTTTCGACAAATTGCTCGCCGATATGGAAGAGGCTTTGACAGATTCGCCTTGGCTTGCCGGGAGGGAGTTTTCGCTTGCTGATATCGGCTACGCGCCGTACATCACCCGGCTCGACCATCTTCAAATGCAGTTTCTGTGGGACAGGCGCCCGCACATTCCTACCTGGTACGATCGTTTGCGCGAGCGGCGCGCGTATGTAGAGGCGCTTGAGAAATGGCTTAATGCTGCCTATCTGCCGCTGATGAAAGAGAAAGGTAGCGAAGTTCAGTCAAAGGTAAAAGCGATTGTCGGAAGCTGAGGCTGTTCGTCTCTCCGCCAACAAGTCCGGCGTCGGCGGCGTGGCTATATTCCGGTAATTCTTGGCGCGACCTCGTTTTCTGTCACTCGAAGCAACCGGAAGTTTTACCTCGCCATTACGACGCGTATTTTAAACGCAGATCCTTCACTTCGTTCAGGATTACATTCTTCAACCAAGGGTCATGCAGAGCGAAAAACCTTTGTGTGTGCGATTTAGGTGCTGAACCCCGTAAGTGGGCCACTGGCCGGCTCCGAGCCCGGTTGCCCGTGGCCCCGGTTCTGTCGTACAGATAGTCAAAATGACCGCGAGCGTTTGAGCAAAAGGCTTTGCGAAAGTATCAAGCTTAACCTCCGATGAGGGACGGACTATGAAGTTTTCTATTTTCATGATGCCGTTACACTGCCCGACGGAGAATCCGGCGTTGGCTTTCGACCGAGATACCGCGTTGATCCGTTATGCCGATGAGCTCGACTTCGACGAGTTTTTTATCGGCGAGCATCATTCCGGTGGCTGGGAAACCATGCCTGCGCCCGAGATGGTTCTCGCAAAAGCCTCCGCCCATGCGCATCGCATTCGCCTCGGCACTTCGGTAATCAGTTTGCCGTTTCATCATCCGTTCCATGTTGCCGAGCGCATGGCTTTTCTCGATCACCTCACGCGCGGCCGCGTGACTCTCGGCATCGGCCCGTGCAATTTGATCACCGACAAGAAACTCTTCAACGTTGCCGATGATAAACTCCACCCGATGATGGCTGAGTCGGTGGACATCATCATTCGCCTGCTCGAATCGCCCGATCCGATCGACTACGACGGACGCTTTTGGCAATTGAAGCAGATGCGCTTGCAGCTGCGCTCCTATCAGCAGCCGCGCATGCCTTTGGCCATAGCGTCGTCGGGCAATTCGATCAGCCTGGAGCTTGCAGGCAAGTACGGCATGCTCTTTCTTTCGCCGGCAGGGAAAAACAAGCGCAATAATCAATCCAAGGCGGAACAGTGGAATACCGTCGAAGCGATCGCTGCCAAGCACGGAACGCAAACCTCACGGGATAACTGGCGCATCGCGACTTGCATTTATCTTGCCGATAGCCGGGAAGAGGCGTGGCGCGATGTCGAAGAAAGCATTCGCCGCGATATAGAATATTTCTTTGCCATCGGGCTCAAGGCACCCTATGAATCTTACCCCGGCCAGCCCGCACAGGAGATCACGCCGCGCTCCGGCGCCGACCGGCGCGACTGGATCATCGGCACGCCGGATGATGCCATCGCGCAAATCGAACGCATGCAGGCCGAAACCGGCGGCTTCGGCGGTCTATTGCTGACCACCCACGAATGGACTGGCACTGAGAAGCTGCGCCGATCCTACGAGCTCTTTGCACGTTACGTGATGCCGCACTTTCGCGGTCACACGCAAGGTTATCGAGACGAATGGCAGCGCATTCAACAGGCTGTAAACGACGGCGGAATCAAACTCGACAGCGCGAGCCACCCCAGCAATCTTTCGCTTGCGCTATTGCAATTGAGTCTCTTTGTTAGTTGTCGCCGCGATTGTTGGGCGAATCTGATCGCTAATTGCGACGCGCCGGAGATCCGCCGGCGCTTGATGGAACACGAGTACGACGAGCTCGTAGAAGATGAATACAGCTCCAAAGGTCATTATGATCTGCTCGTTCGCCAGGGAGCGTTAATCGGTTTGACGGGAGACGACTTCGCCAAAGTCCAACCATTGCGGACCAGCATGGCGACCTTCTACGGTTGGAAGTGGATCGCCAGGGAAGGCGCCTGGCAAGATGGGCTGATCGCCATGATGGCGACCGAATGGGTAAACGACGACCGCCGCTTGATGGACCAAGGCGGGGGCTTGTCGCGTCGAGACGGATTAAGATGGATTCGCGACTTCGGTTACAAATGGGAGGAAATGCCCAACTTTGCGACTCACACCGTGGCGGACGAGAAGCACGGGGATCTGTTCGTGCCCCTTTTGTCGAAATATGTCCGCGATCAAAAGAGCGCGTTAAAAGCGGCCGACGATGCTTTAGAGCTCTTCAAACTCTATCACTTTGGTGTTGCTGAACAGATGGAGAGAACAGACTGAAGCGCGGAGAGAATTTATTCGCGCTGCGGATTGAGTTGCTGGATGTCATCTGCCGCCAACCTCCGTCTTGCGGTCGCCCGCGCTATTTCGATTCTTTTCTCGGCGAGATGCTCCACTTCTATGACATCCTTCTCCTCCGTCCACACGCGCTCCGCTTGTTCCAGAGTTAGTCGCGCCTTGTCCAGCGCCACGCCAGCGCGCCCGGCGATTTCGCGATCTTGCCGGGCCCGGTTATAGGCGTCGCGCGCCCGCTCTAGGGCCGGATTTTGCACCGCTCCGCATCCTATGGACAAAAAAGCCATTAACGAGAGCGCCATGTTAACAGTCCTTCGGCCGAGAAAGACGTTGAGCTTCATAAACTATTCCTTGGCAGACGCGGGCGATGAAGGTGGTATTGAGCCGCGTTCGGTTTCTGCTCGAAGAGTGTCAAGCCGTCTGCGGAGATCGTCCGCGGCCCGGCGCGTAAGCTCCGCTTCGGCCTTCGCGGTTGCCAGTTCGGCTTCTACTTGAGCGCTTTCGGCGAGGCGGCGGGCGTCTTCATATCTCTTGGCAGCTATGGCTTTCTTGGATCCCTCGATTTTTTCCCTGGCGCTCTGTAAATCCATAGGAGCAAATTCGTCGGCTCTAGCCTCGCTCGCCGCGCGCAGATCCATTTCCGCCCTCGACAAGATCTCGGTCGGCGGGTTTGCGGTACTGCAACCGCTATTTTCGAGTGCAAATAGGACAATCAAAGAGGCTATAATCCATGCGCGAAATAGCCTTGTTCGCGGCTGCATCGGGTCGTCGTTAGGATCAGAGATCGTGTTCATGAATTTCCTCCGGTTGAACAATCAAAATGGTGTTCCAAGCTGCAATACGAAGTTGACACCGCGATGCGAGCTAAGCTTGCGCATTTGCTATTCATTAAATTGTATAACTCTCGATGTTAAGTACAAGACGGACTCACCTGTGGGATTCATGAGGCGGGTGGCGGACCGCATGCAAAAGAAGCGGGAGCGAAAAAATGAAACCCAGGAGGGTTGGAATATTGGAAAAATGGAATGCTGGAATATTGGCGTGATAGTTTCCAGTGTTCCATAATTCCAATATTCCAATCGCTCATCATCGTTAAGGGATCTGACCGTGCTGTCCGAGTTTCCAGGGAAGTAAGATCGTATAAAGGTCGGAGGTCGTGAACCTAGCCAGCCAGTTTTACCGCGTACCACTCGCCGTGCCTTACTGGAACCGCGGGACTTATCGACGAATCCTCCAGTCATTTTGTTCGGGCAGCGTCATCAATGGCGCGGATCTTCACAATCTCAGATCCCTTGTGATCGAGGGACTTGGAGTCAAAGACGCGGCTCTCTGTGGCTCGGGAAGTTTGGCTCTCGAGATCGCCTTGCGCGCGTGCGACGTGAGGCGAGGCGACGAAGTGGTGATTCCGACTTTTTGTTGCAGCGCCGTGGTTGCTCCAGTTTTGTCAGTTGGCGCCACGCCCGTCCTAGCAGACGCAGGTGAGGAGCTAAATCTTACCGCTGAGACTGTCGGCGCCGTACTGACTCAGAATACCAGGGCGATCATCGTGCCGCACCTGTTTGGTAACCCCGCCGATATCAGCGCAATTATCGAGCTCGTTCGCGGCAAGAATGTCCGCATCATCGACGACGCGGCGCAAGCATTGGGCGCGACGCTCGATGGGCGACCGCTAGGCAGCTTTGGCGAGGTGGGGATTCTGAGTTTTGGTGGGGAGAAGGTTTGTTTTGGTTTAGGCGGCGGTGCAGTCGTATCTCGTCACGATAAGTTCTTGCACAGTGATTTGATGATCGATTTGGCGCGTCCGGCGCTCGTGTCGACGCTTCGGAGGTTTTTAGCGACGCTGATCTGGCGTCGCTGGCGGCGTTGGACACGGCCTCTAAAGGCCACGTTATCTCGCGACGGTTCCCACGGAGATCTGGCTTCGCTCTCACGCTATGGGCGTGAATTGATGGCAAACCTCAATGCGGCGGTCGCTTGCAGTCTGATGCAAACACTGCGCGAGAATATTGCGGCGCGGCGCGAGCGCGTTCGCGCTTATCAAAAATTGCTGGGCGGCGAGGGGCGGTTAGAACTGATACCCCACCGACCCGGCTCAGCGTGTCTGACGCAGGTGGTGCGGGTTTTGCCGAGGCGCCGCGGTCGAGACTTGGCGTCAGACATAATTAAGGTCCTCGGTCGTGCGGGATACGAAATTCAAGGCAGCTATTTGCCAATTCATCTCCTGGGTAGTTTCGGCATGTGTGTTTGGGATCGTCTTCCTTATTCAGAACGGGTTTGGGCTGATTTGATCGAGCTTCCTTGCGAGCCGGATGTGAAATTCAATTACGTCGAACGAATTGCCATGATCGTAAAGCAGACCATCAATTCCTAGCTTCAAGGCGAGCCGGCGTGCGATCGACTCTGGATTTTCCGCCGCGAATATTTAAGACGCGGACCACTTATTCTTGACCTGAACAAACCTGGCACGAAATTGCAATCGCTGACTTAGCCGTAAACTTCGCACAAGTACTAAAATGTGCGAAAGATTTCCCGCGATGTTTCCGAGCGGTCGGGGTATGTTTTTTGCGTTATTTTGGGCTCATGGGTTCGCCAAAGGATTCGCCGAAGATGACCAAGCAGAATGCTTCCTTCGGGGAGGTGCTTCGCGCGGTCGGCCAGGGCCTGGAATCCCTGGACGTCGAGAATTTCGAGCTACGGGTGGAAGGCGACGGCTATTTAGCTCTCGGCACGCCGCGAGCGCTATCACCGGGAGCGGTTGCGAACCGGTCGACGCAACGCGGTATGAAAGTCACGTTTCAAAACGCCTGGCATATCATTGCCGATAGAATCTCCCACCACAACGCCGTTGGCTCTACGTCGAATATCCTTCGAGTGTTGTTTACCCCTGAAGGTCTCCGTCGGTTGGAGTGCGAAGGGGAAACAAAACGGAGTGAAGAGTCGGCGGGTGTCCCCAACCCAAACAAGATATCTCAAATTCTTCGAATGGTGGGTGAGTACATCGACGCGAAATCGGGCCGCTTTATAAGCGCCTGCAAACAGCAAGATTCGATTTCGTTCGATTACGAAACCGCCGCTCATCTCCGAATCACGAAAAATTGGAAACTCGCGGAGCTCCATGAATACTGGTTGCAGCTGTCCAACCAGAGGCAAGAGCGACAGGACATCGTTGAACGGGAGCTAGGGGGCGATCGCGGCAAATTGGGAACCGCGCCGCATCACTGATTTCTCGTCGCTAATTCTTTCTACTTTACTCTGTCGATTCGAATCGGTCCTTTTCGTCTGCGAGGATCACAATATCGTTCGGCATCGCGGCGGAGTGGAGGATCGTTTCCGGTGCTCGACGGCGACAGCAAAACTATGATAACGCTCGACCAAGATGACCGCCAATGGGAAAACCGGCTTGTTTCCCGCCTTCGTGCCCCTGCTTCTGATCCTGCTTTCTGCGTGCACTTTCAACCCAACCGACAGCGGAGTTCTGCCGACGCCAGTGGTTTCCATTCGTTCCGATGGATTTACCAACTTCGAAACCGAGCCGGTGCGCCCGCTGGCACTGTCGGGAGACGGCCGCTACTTGTACACCCTCAACACTGCCGATGATCGTTTAGAAATATTCGACGCACAAGGGCAAATCTTGCGCTCCGTGGGCGAAACCACCGTCGGCTTGCGTCCGGTGGCCATCGTGATCCGAGGTAACAAGGCTTGGATCGTCAATCATCTTTCCGATTCGGTGAGCGTGGTGGACGTCAGTAATCCTAGTCAGCCGCGAGTGATTCACACGTTGCAAGTGGGTGACGAGCCGAGGGGGATCGTGATCGCAGGCCCGAAGCATGATCGGGTTTTTGTGGCGACGGCAAAGCGCGATCAGACTCTCACTCCTGGAATCGGCCGAGCGCAGGTTTGGATATTCGACGGTACTCGTCCTCAGGCGCCGGCAAAAGTTTTGACGCTGTTCGGCGCCAAACCGCGCGGCCTTGCTGCTTCAACCGATGGTCGCTACGTGTATGCCGCTGTATTTCTTTCAGGCAACGGCACGACCACCGTGTCGGGCGAAGCCGCGGTACGCCTGGGGCGGGCGCGACAAGTTTATATAACCGACGTTCCGTATTCAGCCGTTCCGAAACAAGGTCCGATCGTCAGGCGCGCCGAGGACGGCTGGCGCGATTCTGCGGATCGAGATTGGAGCTCGGCTATTCCGTTTGAATTGCCGGATTACGACCTGTTCGTAATCGATGCCGCCGCGAACGAACCGAGAGTCGCCGCAAGCATCAGCAACGTTGGCACCGTACTGTTTAACGTAGCCGTGCAACCTGAGAGTGGAGAGGTTTGGGTTTCGAATACGGAAGCATTCAACTTCATTCCCCATGAATCTCGTTTGCAGGGTAAATTCGCCGAGAACCGAGTCACTCGAATTCTTCCGCTCACTGGCGGTGGTTACCGTGTCCTGGCTGTAAATCTCAACCCCCATGTCGATCATTCATCAATCGCCGATGCGGCTGAGTCACGCCGGCGCAGCCTGGCGCAACCTCTGGACTTGGTATTTCAGCCTGACGGCAAAGAAGCCTATGTCGCTGCGTTCGGTTCAGGAAAAGTGGCTGTGCTCGACCCAACCGGCAAGGTCGTGGATCGCATCGCCGTCGGTTTTGGTCCGGGGGGACTCGTGCTCGATGCACGCCGCCAGCGGCTCTACGTCCTGAATCATCTGGAAGCGACGCTCTCGGTGGTGGATTTGCACAAACGGCAAACCACCGCGACCGTACCACTTCGTCACGACCCCACGCCCGGCGTGGTGAAACAAGGAAGGCCGTTTTTCTACAATGCTGCTTTGACTTCGCGTTACGGCGATCTTTCGTGCGCGACCTGTCATGTGTTCGGTGACATAGATGGCTTAGCTTGGGACTTGGGTGATCCCGTCGGTCAACGCTTAGATTATCCCGTTGCGCTGAGAAACATCGGACTTCTGGAACCGCGGCAGGCTCTCCATCCGCTCAAAGGTCCGATGGTGACGCAGAGTTTGCGAGGATTGGCCGGCACGGCGCCGTTTCATTGGCGCGGCGATCGCTTTGGAATTGCTCACGCTCCCGGACAGGACGTGCCGAGCTTCAAAGAGTTTAATCCGGCGTTTGTCGATTTACTCGGCCGGTCTGGGCCGATCCCGGACGCTTCTATGGAGGCTTTTGCACGCTTCGTCCTGACTTTGCGCTATCCGCCCAATCCCAATCAACGCCTTGATCGGCGCATGGACGCGGAGCAAGAAGCGGGATTTAATTTCTTTACCGGCCCCTTCCGTTCGGCGGCGGGAATAGAAAATTGCGTCGGCTGCCACAAACTTCCCTTGGGTACCAACCGGCTGGTCAACTTCGAGCATACCCAAGTCGGACGCGACATGAAGGCTGCGCACCTACGCAACGTGTACGATAAAATCGGGCGGTTCAATACCTCGGGCCCGCAGGTATCCGGTTTCGGTCTGATCCATGACGGCACCTTTGATACCGTCGCGAACTTTCTACGCATGGACGGATTCCTTTTTCCCGGAAAGAGCGAAGAGGAAAAAGATATCATACGCCGCCAACTTCACCACTACGTCATGGCTTTTGACACAGGCATGGCGCCCACAGTAGGCAAGCAATTGACCATCGGTGCCGAACTCCAGCAAGAAGAGCGACAGCTAATCGATTTGCTAATGAATCGATCTTCAGCCGGCGACTGCGAATTGACGGCGAGAGGTTGGCAAGGCCAAGCGCTGCGAGGTTGGTTGTATCGCGGTGGAAAATTTCACGGCGACCGACGCGACGAAACGTCGCTCGATCTAGACGCGTTGTTGGGTCGCTACCGAAAAAGCGGTGAACCGATTACCTTCACTTGCGTGCCTCCGGGCGATGGTTTTCGCAGCGCGCTGGATCGTGATTTGGACGGCATCTTGGATGGCGATGAGCAACTCGCCGGCAGCCAGTCCGCCGATCCGCGAAGTGTAAATTCGCAAACACACTTGCTTAGATGATCTCTGTTCTATCCCAGGCCATTGCCTGGCTGATCGCCATCGTCTTTCTCGCGGCGTGCGCGGGCATACCGGTGCGCGGCACCGTGGGCGGTCAGACGATCGAGACCCGTGTCGATTCCGAAGTCGCGCGTTACTATCTTGCCGACTACCTTGCCGGCAAACGCAGTAACACCATCGTCGATGAGCGCATTGATCAGGTTTCCAGCGAATCGCTGAACGGGCTGCCCGATCGCGACCGTCTCAAACGACTGAGCGACGATTTTTCGGTCGATTTCGCGGCTTTGTTTTTCGCCGATCGTGTCGCGCGTATTTCCAGCAATCGTGAATTTCGCGTCGCCTTCAACCGAGTGCGAGACAATGTAAACAAAGGTTTTCCCCAAGGTGACATTAGCTTGCCTGTCGGGGCCGCCAACTACGAAGTGGTGTTGGTTCCCGGCTATCTCTATCGACGGCATCCGGTCACCGGCGCCGATCTTGCCTTGCCGCGTGCGGCGTTGAGACGTGTCGGTCTTGCCCATTATTTCGTCGAAACAGTTGAAGATGGTGCCATCGAAGCGAACGCCGATCTGGTCGCCGCGGCGATTCGCGCGCGTGGACAAACCGGTCGTCGCATGATCGTGGTCAGCGTGAGTAAGTCCGGACCTGAAGTTGCTTTAGCATTGACGCGGCTGGGACCGAACGATTCTCGTCGCGTCGCGGCTTGGGTGAATATTGCTGGAACGTTGCACGGCAGTCCGCTAGCGGACAACCGCCTCTTGCAAGTGGAAGAACTGGTCGGCCGCGTCGATGTCTCGGGCGTGGAGAGCCTCAGCACGCAACGAAGCCGTCAGCGCTTTAATGGTTTCCATATCCCCGGACACGTGCTGATCGTGAACTATATCGGTATCCCGCTTACAGGAAGCATTTCCATGTTGGCCCGCGGCGGCTACGCGCAACTGCGCGCCTACGGCCCCAATGATGGATTATCGTTGTTGTCCGATCTGATTGCGCCCAACGCGGTGACGCTTGCCGAACTTGGCCGCGACCATTTCCTGCTCGACGACCGAGTCGACGTTACGACGGTTGCACTGGCTTTCGCCGTCATACAAACGCTGGAAGAGCGCCACGGTAAATGACGACGTTGTCATGAGCCCAAGTTGGCATTGATGTCGAGCAAAAACGAAATTCACATCGTCGATACAACGCTGCGCGACGGTCAATTAAGCCTCTGGGCACTCGGCATGAAAACCGGAGCCATGCTCGCCATTGCCGAGCAGATGGATCGATGCGGTTTTCAGTCAATGGAATTCTTCGGCTTCGCCGGCTTCATAAAATACGTGCGCGAGCACAAGGAAAATCCCTTCGACTGGATCAGACTCGGAGCGCAAAAATTCCACAACACGCGACTGCGCTATCACGGCGGGCTGGCTTCCGGATTCGAAAAAGTGCCACGCTCGGTGCGCAAGCTGATGATCGAGCGGATGGTCGCTCACGGCATCACGCTCACGCGCTCATCCGATCCATGGAATGACTACGAGGCGGCAGCAATCGAGAACGAAGAGTTGCGCAGGCTCGGCATGGGCGTGGTTATAAATATCATTTATTCCGTGTCGCCACGCCACACCGACAATTACTATGCGCAAAAGGCGCGCGAAGCGGCAGCGATCAAGCCCTATCGCATTTGTTTCAAAGACGTGGGAGGGCTACTGACGCCCGAGCGCACTCGCGCGCTGATTCCCGTGATCAAGAAGAATATCGGCGAGGTGCCGCTGGAGTTTCACGCCCACTGCAACAACGGCCTGGCGCCGTTCAACTATCTCGAAGCGATCAAGCTCGGCGTCGATATTCTTCACACAGCGATTCCGCCGCTCGCCAACGGTTCTTCCCAGCCGTCGATTTTGAACGTTGCGTCTAATGCGCGGGCGCTCGGCTACACATCGGTGATCGATCTCGACGCGGTAAAAGCCGTTGAAAAACATTTCACCTTCATCGCCAGACGAGAAGGTCATCCGATCGGCGCGCAACGGGAATACGATCATGCTCAGTATCTCCACCAAATTCCCGGCGGCATGATCTCCAATTTGGGCCACCAGCTGCGCACGGTGGGAATGGAAAATCGTTTGCAGGACACGTTGGAGGAGGCGGGCCGAGTGCGCGCCGAGTTCGGTTATCCGATCATGGTTACGCCGCTGGCGCAATTCGTCGGCAGCCAGGCGGCGTTCAACGTTATAACCGGCGAGCGCTACAAGGAAGTGACGGATCAGGTTATCCAATACGCCCTCGGACACTGGGGCAAAGAAGCTCCTCTGGTAATGGATCCAAACGTCAGGGATAAAATTCTCAACCGGCCCCGTGCCACGGAATGGAAAGGGTGGACGCCTCCGGACCTGACGCTCGAGGAAGTGCGGCAAAAATTCGCTGCGCCCGGAGTTTCCGACGAGGAGTTGGTGCTCCGTGTCATCGCCGGTGAAGCAGCGGTCAAAGCTATGCTTGCCGCCGGAGCGCCGAAAGAATATTTACGAGCGAACCAGCCACTCGTGCGCTTGATCGGCGAGCTTGCCAAGCGACGTGACTGCAAGCAAGTCTACATCCAGAAAAGGGGTCTCTTGCTTCGCATGGAAAAGAACAGATGACCAGGCGATCCACGAAAGGACACAGGGCGCAGGTCCGACACTCTCACACGCTCGGTGATCATATCGGTTTCCGTACCAAGCTGCGCTCGAGCGACTCGCGCCGAGCAATTCATCGAAACTTGGAAGATAAGATTGAACGACCTAGCGCCAGGCTCTGAAAAGACCTTCGTCCTGATCGGAAAAAATGCAAATGCGGATGGAGGAATTTGGATATTTCGATGATCAGCGTTTTTATCCAGATACCGGAACGATTCCGAGCGTTGTTTTTGCCAATTAAGCCGCTTGTTCCGTTGCGCGCGATCGATTTTTCAATGAGCCGCATAGCTCTGATACCGGCCGTCTGAGCACATTTTGCCGGACGGCGTCGGAATCTAAACCGAGCTGGTCGCAGATCCAAATTAGGCTTCCGAGAGACGTATTGCTCGAGGACAACCAAGCGCGCGCCGGCTTCGCGAGAAGGTCCGGTCCAGAAAGATCTTGCAACGCTTGAGTCAGTACAGACATCCACAACACGTGTTCTGGTTCAGTCATGAGCGGGCACCTCTAATTTTAATTTGTTGCCTGGTCGCTTGCCAAAACGATCGGTGAAAACGTTTGGTTGCGAACATTACAGTTTGAGTCTCTCGAAGCACTACCCTGGATTAATTGCCACTTGATGGAGTGATCGCAATGACCGCAGAAGCCAGTGATCGTGCCTATCGTCGAACTGAAAGTCAGGAGCATCACAATGAAGCTGCACCGGCACTTGGGGCATCGACGGTTGGCGAGGTATCTTATCATCGGCGGCAATGGTCGAGTCGGACCTTGATTTCTTGGTTGCAACCAATATGCCAAAGAAATCTTCCCTGTAGCGAAGACTTTCTGGTGGCTAACATGGCTATAAATGGGGTTTTATCTTCTGGGAATACTACCGCCGGTGCTCTTTTGATCATCCAGGTTACAAAATTCGCAGCAGTATGCGACAAATGTGTTTCACTGACCTGAAGTCCTTCCGGTAGGCTGTGAATCATACAGCCGTAACGAATCCTGAACAAAAAAAGGCCCGAGCTCCTTCGAGTCGGGCCTTCGAGTTCTGGTGGACGGAGAGGAAAAGTTAGTCGAGGGGCTCCAGTTTAAGCACCGATGCGCCGTGGTTGCTGCCCACCCAGAAAGTGACTGGCGAAGTCGAATTGTCGATAAAAACGCGTCGAATATTTGTTTCCCTGGGGAGAAGATAATCGGTGAATTGACTGGTTTTGGGATCAAGACGCGTGACCCGATCGGTCCACATCGACCCGGCCCAGACTTCGCCGTTCTTATCCGGTACGACGTGATAAGGAGCGCTCCACGGAGTCGGTAGCTTCCATTCTTGAATCTCTCCCGTCTTTGGATCGAGCATGCCGACGCCGTTGGCGCCGTATTCGGCGAACCAGAGCCGGTCTTGGGTGTCGAATCTGCCGCGGCGGGGGCGTGATCCCTGTGTTACCGTCGAGTACACTTTGAATTCTTTCGTTTTCGCATCGATCCTGCCGATATTGTTAGAGCCAAACTCGAGCAGGTAAAGGTTGTTCTGACTGTCCGATGGGATGCCGTAGGCGTTGAGCGTCCGGTCAGCACCGGGAATTTTAAACTCGCCGAGGTTTTCGTACTGGCCGGTGGCGATATCCAACCGATAGATCGCGTGAGTATCCTGGTTATTCGTCCAGACTTTACCATCGACGTGTGAATTCGACGGACTGACCATCGATTGCTGCGTGTGATTACCTTGCCACTCTTTGGGCACGGGATAGATCTGGAATTTCTCCGTCTTACGGTCGAACTTTGCGATCCCGCCCTGGTACATCAATGACACCCAAAGATTCTGTTCCTTATCCAGTTGCAGATCGAGGGTGCCGAGGGGCCATCCTTTTTTCAGTTCGGGAATTGGAAAATCCGTGACCTTCCCCGTCTTGGGATCGATCCTGCCGATGAACTGCTCGCCGAAATCCGAGTACCACGCGGTTCCATCGGAGTCGACGACGACATCGTGCGGCATGGCCAACTTTCTCGGTAAGTCATATTCGGTGATGATCGTGCGTGTGGCTTTGCCTTTGGGCCGAGGCAAGGTTTTGAGTGGAAAACTCTGCTTGGAATTATAACTGGCATTGACGCTCGCGAGCCATTCGCCGATCGCCAGCGGATCGACGCCGCGGGTGCGATCGCGCTGCACGCCGCCGACGGTCATCTGTGGCCTGAGCGGGCTACTGCCGGGCGCGTACATCGACATTCTGCGAAACACCTGGACCCATTCTTCGGCGCCTTTATTGGCTTTCACGATGCGCTCGATCGTGTGACAGCCGTTACAGCTTAAGAGAAAATTCTTTTGTTGATCTGTGCCCGGAATGCTCAGAAGCCATTCCGCGTCGCTCAACTGAGCGGAGAGATTCTCGGTCGGCTTCAGTTTGAGGTTGGCCGTCGTGGCTTTCCCCGCGACTACATCGACGGTCTTGGGGCCATCGAGATCGTAACCCGCGGCGCGAATCTTTAGAGTGTATCGGCCGGGCTCGAGTTTGGCAGCGGGAACGCTGAAGCGTCCCTTGTCGTCGCTTACGACGTTGACGGTGATAGTCGAGCCGTCCTTCTTAACGCCGATCACGACACCTTCCATCAGGCCTTCTTTCTGCGAGCTGACCTGGCCGGTCAATGCGAAGGGCGGCGAGCCATTGGCGCCAATTTCCGCTGACGACGCTGATAGTAGGGTCATCGCGGCGATAACGAAGGCCAGTGATTTGTAGTCCCGCATATGAATCCTCCTTGCAGCTAATGTGAAAGACTCTTTGGCGAACCAGGATCCAGGGGCGAAGCTGCGTGAGAATTACCACCAGCCTGTTTTTCGCGTCAAGCGGAATCATAGCCGATTCCCGGCGAGTCTGGGTGCCGGAAGAGTGCTAAACAGCAGTGTCGGAGCCGACCGCATGGCTGCCGGGCCGACCAGAGCCACCGAATCACATTGACAATTCCTAAAGAGGCGAGATAGTGGCCGCATGAGTCGGCTCAACTGTCTTCGAATTAAGGGCGCTAGTTTTTGCTCTCGGATCGATGAGTATTGTATAAATGCACTGGCTAACGTAGTCCCTGAGCTGTGTCCGAGAAGTTTCGAAAGGAGCGGAACATGAGAACAACAAGACTGTTGTACTTCGGCATTGCCGTAGTCGGTATCGCTTCCGTATTGACCATGCAGCCGGTCCAGTTAGGCAGTCAACCAATTCAAGGCGCGGCGGTGCGCATCGACAACGACGACATCGGCGGCGTGGTGACGAGCGCGAACGGTCCTGAAGCCGGCGTCTGGGTGATCGCAGAAACCAGCGACTTGCCCACCCGATTCGCAAAGATGGTGGTCACCGACGATCAAGGGCGCTACGTGATTCCCGATCTACCGAAAGCCAATTACAGCGTATGGGTGCGCGGTTACGGGCTAGTTGATTCGCCCAAGGTTCAAGCCATGCCGGGTAAGAATCTCAATTTGAAAGCGGTGGTGGCGCCGAACGACGCAGCCGCGGCGCGATATTATCCCGCGATTTACTGGTACTCGATGCTCAAGATCCCCGATAAAGGAGAATTTGGCAGCAAGGGCAAGATTCCCGAAAAAATAGCTCAGACCGACTGGCTCAATTCGATGAAGAATAACGGCTGCATCGGCTGCCATCAGTTGGGCCAGCTTTCCACGCGCACTTTCCCCGAAAATGTTCCGCACCCGCTCGGCAAGTTCGCTACGTCCGAGGAAGCATGGTTCCGCCGCATCCAGTCCGGCCAATCCGGCGAATCCATGTTCAACACGCTCATGAAGGAACTCGGTGGCGCCCCCATCCGCTACTATGCAGACTGGACGGATCGCATCGCCAAAGGCGAGCTGCCGCATACGAAGCCCGCGCGGCCCCAAGGGGTCGAGCGCAACATTGTCGTCACCACCTGGGATTGGCTCAATGACAAGAAATACCTTCACGATCTGATCGCCTCGGATCGACGCGACCCGACAGTGAATGCCTACGGCCCCCTGTTTGGGTCACCAGAGTACAGCACCGACCTCATCCCGGTCCTCGATCCGAAAAAGCACGCCACCTGGAACTTAACGGCGCCAATCAGAGATCCGAACACACCGGAGGCGCTCGGGCCGGGCCATGCGGCAAGCGACAAAGTTATGCAGCCGTCGCCTTACTGGGGTCAGGAAAAAATTTGGGACACCAAGGTCAATAATCATAACGCCATGATCGACAAGAAGGGACGGGTTTGGTTTGCGGCGAGGTTCCGCGACGCCAATAATCCGGAATTCTGCAAGAAGGGTTCGACTCATACTTCCGCCAAGCTATTCCCGATGGAACGGACGAACCGTCAGCTGACGATGCTCGATCCCAAGACCGGGCAGTACACATACGTCGATACCTGCTTCGGGACGCATCATTTACAGTTCGGCTACGACGCCAACGAAACGCTATGGACGAGCGGCGGCGGCCCAGTGGTGGGCTGGATCAACACTAAGATGCTCGACGAGACGGGTGATATCGCAAAATCCCAGGGCTGGACACCGCTCATTCTCGATACCAACGGCAACGGCAAACGCGATGATTACGTTGAGCCGAACCAGCCGGTCGATCCAACCAAGGACAAGCGTATCGTCGCGGGGTTTTACGCCGTGATGCCGAGTCCCGTCGACGGCTCGATCTGGGGTTCCTTCAGAGGCAATCCCGGCGCCGTCGTGCGGCTCGCTCCGGGAACCAATCCGCCGGAGACGGCGCTCGCCGAGATCTACAACGTGCCGATGCCGGGCTTCGGCATTCGTGGCGCTGATATCGATCGCCAGGGCGTCGTCTGGGTGTCGCTAGCGAGCGGTCACCTCGGGAGTTTCGATAGGCGCAAGTGTAAAGGCCCCCTCAACGGACCGAAGGCGACCGGCGATCACTGCCCCGAAGGCTGGTCGTTCTACAAGTATCCCGGTCCCGGCTTCAAAGGCATCGGTGATAATAGCGCAGAGGCGAGCTACTACACTTGGGTTGATCAGCACAACACGTTCGGACTCGGCGAGGACGTTCCGATGTCCACGGGTAACTTGAACGACGGTCTGATCGCGATGAAAGACGGCAAGATGATTGTATTGCGCGTGCCCTATCCGATGGGCTTTTACGCCAAAGGTTTCGACGGGCGCATCGACGATCCGAAGGCAGGATGGAAGGGCCGTGGATTGTGGACTACGAGCGGCGACCGCACGCCGTGGCTAAAAGAGGGTGGCAAGGGCGCCAAGCCGATCGTTGTGCACTTTCAGCTTCGACCCGATCCGTTGGCGAAGTAAAAGCACGAACATAACTAACTGTGACAGGTCGTGGATTTCAGCTATTCGTTAACCAAGATGTGTCGCCGTTTATGGTCGCCGCTCTGCGATTCTTGCTCGCTTTGCTCAAGGATTTTTTTCCGAGTCGATAGCACAGCTTCATGTTGACAATTCACTGCGCCGTTAGTTACTGTCCGCCCGCTCGCGCCTGAAGTTGGCGCAGTCGAAAGGAGCAAGTCATGATAGAAACAAATTTGTTGCGCTTAGCTGCGACGGCTGTCGGCATTGCCGCGTTCTTGGCGGTGTCGGCGGTCCAATTGGCTAGCCAGCAAAGCGCGGCGGTGCGCATCGACACCGACGACATCGGCGGCGTGGTGACCAGCGCCAACGGTCCCGAAGCCGGTGTCTGGGTGATTGCGGAGACCACCGATCTGCCGACCAAGTACGCCAAGATTGTCGTTACCGACGATCAGGGACGCTATTTGCTGCCGGATCTGCCGAAGGCCAATTACAACATCTGGGTGCGCGGTTATGGTCTGGTGGATTCCCCTAAAGTAAAAGCTGGTCCCGGTAAGACTCTAAATCTCAAAGCCGTGGTGGCGCCGAACGAAGCCGCTGCAGCGCAATATTATCCCGCGATCTACTGGTACTCGATGCTCAGGATTCCCGACAAGCGCGAGTTTCCCGGGACTGGCGACAAAGGCAACGGCATGCCGGAAAAGCTAAAACACCAAGCGCAATGGCTCGACGTTGTAAAGACCAACGGCTGCAATACGTGCCACCAACTCGGAAATAAAGCGACGCGCACGATCTCCAAAGAGTTGGGTGAATTCAAATCGTCCGCCGATGCATGGCAGCGGCGCATCGTTTCCGGCCAAGCCATGACATCGATGCTGAATGCTATTGACAGAGTCGATTCGAAGCGCGCCTTGGCTCTCTACGGTGATTGGACGGACCGCATCGCTGCCGGCGAATTGCCGAAGTTGAAACCGTCGCGGCCCCAGGGTGTGGAGCGCAACATTGTCATTGACGTGTGGGATTGGAGTAATCCCAAGGCTTATCTCCACGACGAGATCTCCACCGACAAGCGCAATCCGACGGTCAATGCCAATGGGCCGATTTACGGCTCGACGGAGTTGAGCACGGATCTCGTGCCGGTGCTTGACCCGAAACATCACAAAGCGTGGGAGATCAAACACCCCGTGCGCGATCCGAATACGCCGTCGGCGAAAACGGACCCGCTAACGCCATCGCCTTATTGGGGTGCGGAACCGATCTGGGATAGCCAGTCGAATCAGCATAATCCGATGATGGATGAAAAGGCGCGCGTGTGGTTTACGGCGCGGGTTCGTCCTCCGGAGAATCCGGATTTCTGCAAAAAGGGCTCGAACCATCCGTCGGCTAAAGTTTTTCCCATCAACAGCGCGAACCGACATCTTTCGCTGTATGATCCAAAAACCAAAAAGTTCACACTGATCAGCACCTGCTTTTCAACCCACCATCTGGTTTTCGCGGAGGATGCCAATCACACGCTTTGGACCAGTGCCGGCGGTCCCGCCGGCGGTGTCGTCGGCTGGCTGAACAGGAAAATGTTCGAAGAAACCGGCGACGAGCAGAAGTCGCAAGGCTGGACGCCGCTGATTCTCGACACCAACGGCAACGGCAAACGCGATGAATGGGTCGAGCCCAATCAGCCCGTCGATCCGACGAAAGACAAGCGCGTCGCGGCGGCTTTCTACGGTGTCGCCGTGAGCCCGGTCGACGGTTCGGTTTGGGGATCCTCGCAGGGATTTCCCAGCTCCATCGTGCGCCTCAACCCAGGGTCAAATCCGTCGGAAACCGCGTTAGCTGAATTATACGAGGTGCCGCTCGATGCTGGCGCCTATGGCATCCGCGGCATGGACATCGACCGCAACGGCGTGGTCTGGTCTTCGCTCTCGAGCGGCCATCTGGCGAGCTTTGATCGGCGCAAGTGCAAAGTGCTCAACGGCCCAACTGCGACTGGCAAGCACTGTCCCGAAGGATGGACGCTTCACACACTCCCCGGGCCGAATTTTGAGAGCTTGAAAGAGCCCGGCAGCGCCGAGGCAAGCTACTACACCTGGGTCGACCAGTTCGACACCTTCGGTCTTGGCAAAGACGTGCCGATCGCCACCGGCAATTTGAACGATTCTCTGTTGGCTTTAGTGGATGGAAAATTCGTCAACCTTCACGTGCCGTATCCTTTGGGGTTTTACGCCAAGTGGATGGATGGCAGGATCGATGACCCGAAAGGCGGTTGGAAGGGCAGAGGCTTGTGGGCGACCACTGGCACTCGCACACCATTCCATATGGAAGGCGGCAAAGGCACAAAACCTAAAGTCGTGAAGTTCCAGCTCCGCCCGGATCCATTGGCGAAGTAACGCAGACTGGGAGCGCGGTGACGATTAATCCGGGCTTGTTAGCTCTGAAAAAGTGCTTAACTCATACCCGTCCGTAGTGCGCCGATGGCACTACGGACGAAATGATAGACGATCCTCCTCCTGAAGTTTTTTCACGTAGTAACGCCACACCCACAGATCGTTAAACGTAGAACCAAGATCGGGCAGTCTTTCGACATCCTCGGACGCGACATCTGGAGCCTTTCTGCCAATCTGCGCCACCTGGAGCGTCGCTCTGGCCAGAGCATTAAAATTCAGCGCGCGCACCGTCGCCTCTTCGATCGTCTTGCCAGTGACAGTAATGCCATGGCCTTTCATCAGGCAAATGTTTCTGTCGCGCATAACATCGATCAGCGGAGCTGCCAGTTCGGCACGATTGACCAAGTACGAGCGCTCAAAAATCGGAATGCCGTCGAGGGCCATGCGCATGGCCGGGATGTTGAAGGCGCCGAAGATGGGTCGGAGCTCTAATCCAGTGATGCCGCAGATAAGCGCTTCCTTCGGATGGGCGTGAATGACGCAGCCGACCGTGGGGCGGTTTTTAAAAATTTCACCGTGAATGGCAAGCTCATTCGGCACCTGATAGCGCCCTTCCAAATGAGCGCCCTTGCCATCAAAGTCGACCCGACGCACGGCGTCCTCGGTGGTGTAACGCACTCCTTGTTCGTCCTCACTGCGGCAACGGATCCACATCTCGGCCCGATCCGGGATGCGCGCGCTAACGTGGCCTAGAATGTTATCGACCAAACCTTCCATGGCCAATATGCGGCAGGCCAGCGCGACTTTTTGTCGGAGATCTTCACTAGGGTCGGACATAGATCCCTCGCATTCAATGCAAATTTGTCAACGTGACGATTTATCTTAATACGCATGTTCGCTGGAGTCCAAGTTCAATCATCGCACTGGCGTATGAATTCGTTCGACTTGCTGCTGACGGCGCGGCGAGGTCAGTTTGACATGGCGCGCCGTCATTCGATAGTTTCGCCTGCGAAGTCATACCAGCGCGATCGTTCCCTAAGTCTCTTTGACGGAGAAAGCAGATTACAAAGAAGAAGCAGGTCACACTATGCTGGTCAATCGTCGCACGTTGCGCATTGAGTGGGGTCAATGCGATCCTGCAGGGATCGTATTCTATCCGCAATACCTTCTTATCTTCGACAGCAGCACCGGATGGCTATTCGAGCGCACCGGCTTGTCGCCCTCGGCGATGAGAAAAAGGTACGGCATCGTCGGCATGCCAATAGTCGAAGTTGGAGCGCGCTTCGTCATTCCGTGCCGCTTCGATGATGAGGTTATTGTGGAGAGCGAGGTCAGCGAATGGGGGCGAAGTAGCTTCACGGTGCGACACCGAATATTGAAAAAAGGCGAGCTTGCCCTCGACGGCTTCGAGAAACGTGTTTGGGCCGCTTCCCACCCTGAACGGACGGGCGACATAAGAGCTCAGCCCATACCGGCTGAGATCATTGCAAGCCTCTCCGATGACACGGGCATGACGACTGTAAGTGTTGCTGCCCCCGGCAAACGCGAAAGTGAATCTTAAGAGAGTGGCCTATATTTTTGAAAGTTTAACTTCGGAGCACGTAGATTATTCTCAGGCCGGTTGAGCGGACAAGTCGACTCGACTTCGGTGACGCCTCTGCCGCATGCAGGCCAAAAGCACTTATTATTTCATAGCATTTCGTGTAATTTTTCCAACGTTAACAGTCTCCTAGGATGAAAAGCTCACTGAAAAATACGATGGCTCACGCGATCATCCTGCGGTCATTCGGCCCGGCAGCCACCGTAATATTATCGGCTCTGCTCTTGTTCTCGGTTGTTCTTGCGGCAGAGGATGCGGGAATTTATCCAGGCAAACTCAGGATCACCAAGGCCAAGAATCTCTCGCCGGAACAAAGAGATGTCGAGGCACGGTTCGCGGCGTATCTCGAGGCCCGCACTGATGAAGCGATTGCGCGCTATGTTGAGAGATACGGTAAGGAAATCAATACGGATAACGTGCGCGAACTGTCTACTGATTATGCGCCTGGTGGGATGGATGCCGAAGACCCCATGACAGTCGCGGCGCGAACCCGATGGGGTGACGCCGTGCATGAGCCGGCTAGCGCGCTAACCCGAGAGATCTTTCATCGAGCGCTAGGAAAAGAACCAGCCCCTGACCGGCGCAAACAGGTGGTTTTCACCGCCGGAGGCGCCGGCGTGGGAAAGACCACGAGCATCCGAAAGGTCGCCGATTTAACCCATGCCGTGGAGGCAGCGGAGATCGTTTACGATACAATCTTGTCGAGTTTTAGGTCCTCCGTGGAACGGATCACTCAGGCTCTCGATGCCGGCCGCATGGTCAGCATCGTTTTTGTATACCGCGATCCCATCGACTCTTTCGTTGGAGGAATGCTGCCGCGGGCGAAGAGGATAGGCCGGACCTTGCCCCTCGAGATTTTCGTCAATTCCCATATGGGAGCAATCGAGGCTTTCCCAAGAATCGTAGAGAACTACAAGGATGACCGCCGGGTTGCCATCGCGATCATCGACAACAACCGTGGCGCGGGTGACGGCACCGTGGCTGACCTTGAATTCGTAAAGACTATGGCTCGCAAGTATTCCCGCGAGGATCTAAAGACAAAGCTGTTGCGGGCCTTGGAGGATGCATATGAAGAGGGCAAAAAAGGCGGCAAAAACGGAATCTCAGAAAGCATCTATAGGGCAATTAAAGGAGATGGCCCTTGAGGATTACACCAAACTTCTTGCTCGGAACATGGTTGAAACGCTCAACGCCCAGACCAAAAGGCGAGGCGCGTCGAGAGATTCTAGACGGGCCAAAGGCAAGTGAATCCCATGCGACCATGTGTCGGTTAAGAATATTTGTGACTCGGGCCAAGTCAGGTTTAAGCGCCCGTTGGAGTTTTATTTCGGGCGTGATCGCTTTGTCTCTTCTATTGTTTGACTCAAGTGTCGGATGGACTCAGCAAACCGGCAGCGCAATTTATTTTGCCAGTGAGGAGATCAGGCTCGCCAAGCTGATCGAGCGGAAGGAGATCTTGAGTTACCGGGTTGTGGTGGCGGACGAGCGGCGCTACCGCGAAACTTTTTTCGATACCCCTGACCTGTTCCTTTATCGTCAGCGGATGTTTTATCGCGTCAAGGAAAGCTTTGACGGACACCCGCGCGTTGAATTCTACGGCGGCGCCACGAAAGACCGTTCCTCGCTTGAGGTCGTTCATTCCGTCGCGCTTCCCACCAGCACCGTCTTGGCGGTTAGAGAAGGACGACTGGACGATCCAGTCTTGCGAAAGGGCCTGCCCTTGCCCGGCGGGCGCGACTTCAAAAGTATCCAGCTGGTGGCGGAATATGCCCGGCACAGCGTCATCCTGGAGCGCCTGGGCAAGCCGGAGTTTTTTGTCAGCTTGTTAGCTGGCAGCTTTGTCGGATTGTCGGGGAAGCAGGTCCACACAGGATTCTTGGCTTTGGAGATTCAAGCAGCCGGGGGTCGCCCGACCCCAGCGCAGCTGCGCGAGCTCGACCGCATCACTAGATTTTTGATTCCGGAGCTGAAGCTCAGATCTGATACAAAGAGTCTCTACGCCCAAGGGATTGAGAAGGCGGTATTATTGCGCTCGGATGAACGGCGGATCCAACCTGTGCGAATTATCGGCGGCGCAAAGGGCGATGGCATCGATCAGTTTGATGCGCCGGACGCAGTGGCCTTCACTCTCGACGGCAGGTTGATAGCCGGCGACACGGACAACGCGCGCTTCAAGATCTACGGTTTAGAGGACCAATACCAGACGGTGCAGATCGTTGGCCGGGAGGGATCGGGCGCCGGAGAATTTGGCCACAGCTTGGCTGCAACACTCGGGAGCTTCAAGATCTACAACCAGGTGCAAGGAATCGCGGTCGATAATAGTGGTCTCATTTACGTGATTGATCAGGGTAACCAGCGCATCCAAGTATTCGATGCCGGGGGCAAAGTGCTGCCGGAAAAGGCGATCCCGTTACGTCACTGCGCAAAGGAATCCCCGCGCTGCTCGGAGGGCCTGTGGCGCCCCACCAAGAAGAACGACTACAGCAGTGTCCAGGGGCTGGCTGTCGATGGCGAAGGCGGTGTTTTCCTTTCGGACAGGGGCACCAGCCGAGTCTATCGCCTATCGCCGGACGGCAAGCTGGACCCAGGCTTCAAACTTCAGGAGTTGGATTCCGCGACGGGTAAGCCGACGCTCAACGATCCGGAGTCAATGGCGGTGTATCAACATAAACTATTCGTGGCGAGCGAGGGCAACGGCAAGATCATGATCTTCGATCGCAGAACCGGGAAATTGACCGGACCAACCGCCGGCTTTGGCGGCGACCTCTTCGGCGGCAAAGTGGAAGGGCTTGCGGTTGTGCGCGATTATTTATTCGCTGTCGATGTTCAGAACACCCGGATCGCGGTTTTTGATCTGAGGAGCGAGATACCGCAATTCTTATTGGCCTTCGTTGGCGACTTCCGGTCGGCGGATGGCATCGCGATGGATCCGACCGGAAAGTATGTCGCGATTGCCGATCAGGGAAACTTCCGCATTGTTTTATATTCGTTGCCCGAGATACTGAAGCATTTGGCCGGTGGAAAATCTTGATGAATGATCAACGTCCTTTAGCCGCAAAGCGATCGCGGTAAATTGCTGTTAAGATAATGCCAACAGACTCTGCCATCGCCGAGGAGCCAAGCCCACTTGACCGTTTGTTGCGGCTGTTTGCGGATGTGCGTCCGCGCGAGGGATTGACCGCGATCCTGCTCACCGTCAATTTATTCTTTCTGTTGACCGCCTACCTGATTATCAAGACCGTACGCGAGGCGCTGATTCTTTCGGAAGGCGGCGCTGAGATCAAAAGCTATGCGGCGGCCGGGCAGGCCCTCCTGTTGCTTTTGATCGTGCCGACTTACGGATACCTGGCAAGCAAAGTCAATCGCATCAAATTAATCAACGGAACAATTCTATTCTTTATCTCTAATCTCATCGTTTTCTACCTCTTATCTCAACTGCGGGCACCATTAGGTGTAGCTTTTTTCCTTTGGGTCGGTATCTTCAATCTTTTTGTCATCGCCCAAGTCTGGTCGTTTGCCAACGACGTTTACACCGAGGATCAGGGTCAACGTCTCTTTGCCATCGTCGCTTTCGGCGGATCGCTCGGTGCCATCGTGGGTCCAAAAGTGGCGAGCGCGCTGTTTGAACCGTTCGGTCCGTACCTACTGATGTTGGTAACAGCAACTCTTCTAGGCTTGTGCATGTTATTCCCCAATATTGTCGATCGAATGGAAAATGCGGCCGGCCGATCTGTGAGGAAAGCCAGCGACACCGCAAAGCCGCTGGCCAAAGGGGGAGCCTTTAAGCTCGTGATCCGCAAGCGCTACCTTTTGCTGATCGCTTTCCTGATGATCATTTTAAACGTCGTCAATTCGACCGGGGAATTCATCCTGGGAAAGACGGTCACCCAGGAAGCCCAGCGCCTCGCCAATATGGCGCCGGCGGCGACGGATACCGAGATGCCCTCCACGCCGGAGCAGAAAAACAAAAGAGTCCAAGATCTTATTGCGCGCTTTTACGCTGATTTTTTTTTCACGGTCAACTTGCTTGGAGCGTTAGCGCAATTGTTTCTTGTATCCCGAATCATGAAATTCTTTGGCGTGCCGGCGTCGCTGTTCTTCTTGCCCATCATCGCTTTGACCGGCTATTCAATTGTATCGTTAATCCCCACGCTAGCATTCATTCAATTGGCCAAGATCCTGGAGAACAGCACCGACTACTCGCTGCAGCACACTGCGCGTCAGGCGCTATTCTTGCCGACCACCCGAGAGGAGAAATATAAGGCGAAGGCGGCCATCGATACGTTCTTTGTTCGCATCGGCGATGTGCTGTCGACGGCTTTGGTTTTCCTCAGCGTCCAGTTTTCCCTTTCCGTGCAGGCACTGAGCCTTATGAACGTGTTCCTTATCGCGGCATGGTTGCTGCTCGTCGTTGGAATCGGTCGCAGTTACCGCGCGCTGACCGCGCAGAAAAGCCTCTCATAGACCGATATCCGATAGAAAACCTCCCCGTGGCGTGATGGGCCGGCTTTTGTATTGTGCCGATCTCAAGTCTCTGTTAAGTCGGTAAGCTATCCAACGAATCGAAGGAGGATTGCTATGGCGTTAAACTCGAAAGCATTTGAATTGCAAGAACAAGAAAAAGTCGAATATGACTGGGGCACGCTCTGGCCGAAATACCATAAGGAAAAGATGAACTGGGCCACGGGGTTTAGAACCAAAGGTGACGTCGATATTCTTTTCCTTTCCGGATCGACGGGAAGAGATCCATTCGAAGATGGCCCTTGCAGAACTCCCGACCAGGAGCGGGCGGGGAAAGGCAAAGTAGTGGGCGGCATCAAGGAACAGACACGCCAAACACTCGAAGATATCAAGGCCAGCCTCGAACAGATGGGCGCGACGTTGAAAAACATCGTGATGTTCCGTTACTTTCTCAAGCGAAGAGAGGACGTCTTCGACATGCGTGACGAGATGTACAAGTTCTTCGAGGAGCACGAGCGTGATTTGCGGGCGCATCCGCGACCGGCCACATTGATCAGAGGAGTGGGCATAGACTTGCCGGACATGCTCGTCGAAATCGAAGCTTGGGCCGTGGTGCCGAGGAAAAAATAGGATTGCATACCTTGCTTAAAGGAGGGTTCCTGAAATGGTGGCGTGGCGCGCCCGTATCGGTTTGATCAAGCCGACCCATCGCGGCAAGTCGTTTGCCTATTGGTACAAGCACGCGCCGGAAGGCGTCGAAATCGTGCCGACGTTTATCGGCTTTCGGAGCGAGAGGCGGGAAAGTTTTCTCGAAGGTTTCAAGAAGGCGGAAGCGCTGGCAGTGCAGTTGAAGGAAGTCGGTTGTGACATTATATCGGTCAGCGGCACGCCGCCATTTTTGCTCAAAGGGCTGGATTTTGAACGGCAATGGGCAGCGGATCTGTCGGAGAAAATCGGTCTGCCGGTGGTGACGCCGATGGCACCGCATGCGATCGCTTTGCAGGCACTCGGCGTGCGGAAAGTGGCGGTGGCGACTTATTACGGCAACGAACTCAATCGAGCGATCGTCGATTATTTTTCGCGCTTCGGCCTTGAGTCAGAGTTGATGCCGAGTTTGAGCATGACCGGCGAGAGCTCCGGGCTTTATACGACTTCGCTTCTGGCTTTGGATGAAGTGTCTTATAGAGACGTCTACCGCCATTGCAAGCAGGCGTTGGCGAAAATGCCGACGGTTGACGCGGTGTACATCAACGGCGGCGGTTGGGACGCCGCTCCAGCCATCGAATACCTTGAACGCGATCTGAAGATCAAAGTCGTCTGGGCATTGGCTGCCGAAATGTGGCTCACCTATCATATTCTGAAGATCGAAAATCCGGTGCCGGGCGGAGGAGTGTTGCTCAGCGGCAACTACGTGCCCGGCGCAGAGCGTTATCCTTTGATACCTTCGGTATGAACGGGTGAAGACCAATTGCCGCATTGCAATGAGTGATCAAAAGAAGTAATCACGCAGCGATGAATGATATTCGAAGCACGAACAGGAGGAGATCATTGCGAGCCTCTCCGATGCTA
>WNGF01002988.1_pt1 | contig 31815 bp, 26 predicted proteins | sample 5400641 | NCBI WGS metagenome assembly WNGF01 (sample SAMN13153371, study PRJNA577476) | soil metagenome | isolation source: 80 cm soil or saprolite under grassland replicate 2 | place: USA:California | collected 2016-06-15 | reverse complement strand
TGTCGGCTTGTGCGAGGATTCGGCCAACTTCGGAATTAGACCTTTTCTTCGAGCGTTTTTTTGCCATATAGCAGGATAGAAGCGCATCCTAACGTAACGGTGTTGGGGTAAAAACCAGCGGCCTCGTACCCCAACGAGTCGTTTACGCTGCCTTAGGCGCGATTGTTTGAAAACCCTGCATTACGTCCTTCCAGATGGCGTTTCGAAGGTCTCCCGGTCGCGGGTAAAGTTTTTCCCGTTGGCCTTCGATGGTAGCATCGCCCCGTGATTTTTCGCGATATTGGGCAAAGGCCCGGTGACGGTCGAAGTTCTTTCCGTACTGTGCTACAAAGAACGGCTTGGCTGCACGGGCGAAAGCACGGGCGTTTCGTTTGCAGAATGGGCCGAGGCTCCGCACCTGCTCCCGAATTTGCCCCATTCGCTTAAGGCCGATGCGCTTGAGATACCGCGTGAAAGACTCGGAGCGCTTAATCGGGTCTTCGGAGGTAAGACTCATCAGGTCGAACACAAGTCTGACCGCGATGCCGGTTGCAACGGACTGGTTCGCGTACTTCAGCCGGCTGCTGAAGACTCTTGGCCAGCCGAGCTTGGACTCCTCAATCGGCTCCGCGAGGTCGGGCAGATGAAGACGAACAAAGTGCCACACTTGGTCGAAATAGGTAAGAACCTCCACAAGCGAATGACCTGCGTGATCATCGCCGAGACCACACAGGTGGAAAAGCCTGTCAGAAGCCCGTCTGATACCCGAAGCCAGCTTCTCCGCGCGCAACTTCTGAGCAGCGTCGAGACGGGCATAGAATTTTTCCGCGCCAGTTCCCTTTGTCCCTGGCTGCCAATCCGTGGGTTTCGCTCGTTTGCGCAAGTCGGTTCGCGTTCTTCTCAAGACTGTGGCGTCGGCAACTCGGCTAGCCTGTTCGCCGCTACGAGGAGGCTTTCAAGCTCGGTCCGCGTGCGCATACGCATTAGCAGTCTGCCGAGGCATCTGCGTCACGTTCTCCGGCGCGACTGGCGCCAGCCCGAACCACGTCTTGGCGTCGGCCGGAGTCACGAGTTCGCGGTAGTGTGCGAAGATCATCTGCGGCGAGTTGCCGGCCTCCAGGGCGACCTGGTTCGCGTTCTGCGTCGCCGCCAGGCGGTAACTGATAAAAGAATGGCGCAGGGCGTTGTGCTTCCACTCCACCGGTGCGAGCTTCTTCGCTTTCGTCCGCGCGGCCGTCTCCTTTTGGATTTCGTAGAAGTAGGCGTGGCCGTGGGGCCAGACCCGGCCTTGCTCGTTCGCATATGGCCCAAGCCACTGCGCCAAGTTGTCCGGGACCGGCGCGAGACGGCGCGAGGCGGTCTTGGCCTTCGCGGCCGTCACTTCGATGAATCGCTCGGCCAAGCGCACGCACTTCCACTCCAATCGCTCCACTTCTGCCGAGCGCAGTCCAGCAAACGCACTGATGGCCAGGGCAGGCAGGAAATCTTTCGGCGCAGCGTTCAGCAGTCGGGCCATCTCCGCAGGCGTGAAGATGTCGATAATGCCGGCGTCTTCCTTCACCGCCTCGATGCCAGCGAGATCATCATGATCGCGCGGCAGATACGAGCGAGCCTTGGCGAACTTGAAAAGTGTGCCGATTGCGTTGAGGAAATTGTTGTGAGTGCGCGGCTGGACTTTGAGCGAGTCGAGAAACGTGCGCACGTCGCCCGCCGTTACCGACGCGATTGGAACGGCGAAGGCTTCGCTGAACCGTCCGCAGCGCAGTTTCAGGTCTGCCAGGTAAAGGGCGCTGAGCTTGCGGCGGGCCTTGTCCTCCATCATCTCGTCGAACACCTCCTTCACGGTGCGCTTCGGCATCGTCGCGGAGTGACGCTTAGCGAACTCGCGCGCGGCCTCGATGAGCGAGGCGGCACCGAGAATCTTGCGCGCCGCGGCGTATTCGAGCGCGGCAGTGTCCAATTCGACCTTGAACGATTTCAACGCCGCTCGCGCGCGAACGTAGGCATGGCGGTCCGCGCTAGTGAGCTTCAGGGCTTCGGCCTCGCCGCGCGAAAGCTTGTTTGCGATGGATTCCGCTTGTGTTTTGGCACGGCCGAACGCCTTGCCCCTCTGAAACGTCTTGCGATGCCGGCGCGGGCCTTCCCACCACACGAGGGTAAAGCGGTCCGCACGCTTGCGTTCCGCGCGCCTGCGTTTGCCGGGAGTGCGGTAGATCCTGACGGTGACGCTGCCCCTTGTGATCTCGACGGGAGATTGTTTCGCCATGCCCGCATTATCACGAAGCAATGCGATTGTGTCACGCTTTTGTCACGCAAACCGCCTCTCCGGACAGGGATTCTTCGGAACTGGCTTTGCAGACGTGCTTTAAGTTGGCGACCCTAACGGGAATCGAACCCGTGCCGCCGCCGTGAAAGGGCGGTGTCCTAACCGCTAGACGATAGGGTCAGCCGGCTGCGAACCCCTCGCCAAAATGGGACTGCAGCGCAGGCGCAATGAACTATCTGACCTCGGACCGGGGGGCAAGGACAAAGTCAGTCCTAAAATCAGTCCTCCTCATCCCCGCTCTTCAAATATGGACGCCCGAGTGGTTGCGGTGAACAGGCCTTCGTGCCATCCTGCACATGTGAAACCCCCGCTGATGTGTCTGATCCTCCTGGGGTCAATATCCCTGGCGCAATGCGATGGCTGGGTGGACTTCCGAAACGGTGGGATAACATTCAGAATCCCCGGGGACCGGCGCATTTATCTGGGAGCGCCAGGAGGCACACTCTTGACCGGCACGAATTATGGCGCGCAACTCTATTATGGGCCCGCCCCAGGGGATCTTCGCCCAGTGGACGCGCCCCCCGCCCATTTCCGCCCCTCGAGCACCTCCTCGCCTGGAGTCTGGCTCAACTCGACCGCGGTCGGAAACGACAGAACGCTCGTTGGCTTCAATGCCGGTGACACCCTCTGGTTGCAGGTCCGCATCTGGGACGTGGTCAAATATCCGTCGTGGGAGGCGGCTTTCGCCTTCGGTGAATACTTCGCATCCCTGCCGTTCACCTACACCATCCCCCTGGCGTCCGAAGGAGACCCATCCGCTTACTACATGAACAACTTTTTCCCGAACGTTCCGCCGGAGGAGACATTCGTGCCCAGGTTTTTCCCCCCCGTGAAGCTGGGTCAGGACATCGTGATCTCCTGGAGGGCGCCTGCGGATGCCCGGCTGCAACAGGCCAATGACCCGACGACTTTCAACTGGCAGGACGTGTCCAATTCTCCCACGAACGGCATCCTGAAGATCTCCGTCAGCAATGGCGTCGCGCTCTTCCGGGTGATCAAGCCTTAAGCGGTGGCGGCTCCGAGCGGGATCACAACGTCCGCCGAATCATCTCCAATGACAGCCCCGACTAACCGGTGACCAGGGCTGGATCTTCCTCCCGCCAGCACCCGTTGTCGCGGCGCCACGAACCGTCACGCTGCTGCAGGTTGATCCGTCGCAGCGCGACCGCCCGGCCAGGATTCTCGCCGACACGACGCGCTCAGGAACTCCTGCCCCGCATTGCGCGGAAAAGCGACGGAGCGCTTGAGCGTTTTTGGCCTGCCTCTCACTTCCGCACTGCCGCGGCGACGGCTTCACCGACAATGAATCCGTAGTATCCCACGGTGCCCGCGATCCCGACTGCGGCCCCGACGTCGCAATCCACCATCTCGCCTCTTCGCTGCGCCGCCCATTCCTCCTTGGTGAGACTGAACGTCTGGCATCCCGCGCGCCCAATCGACAAGGCAGCCAAACAGAGTGCCCAAAACGAGCGCGGCTGCTGCATTGTATTTGATTCTGAGCTTAAAAGTCTCATAAAGATGTCTGGCTGCTATTTAGCCGCAAGGGAACGCAAGGAGTGCAAAGGCACCACATTTGTCTCACGGTCGCTCACTGCTGCCAGGCCTGCAACTTCAACTCACGGGCTGCTCCCTCCCCCTGCACCTCGACCAGGACCGAGCGCTCGCGGATTTCGAGGCAGCGCACTCGGAGACTGGCGCCTCGCACGGTCACGCTGAGGGTTTCGCCGACGAGGAAGGTTTGATTGTTCACCGTGGCCAGACGTCGCTGTGCGGTTCCCGAGATGATCTTAAGATCCAGTCCGTCGTAACGCACCGGCTTCGCGCCGGGTACGTTCCAAGAGATGACCCCGCTCGGTTTGGACTCCTGGCGCGTTCCTCGGGCGATTACGACGGCGGTGCCGCCGGCCCGATTTTGGTTAGGACCAACCTTTGGTGGGCAGCTCCGCCTGCAGCACTGAGCCGACGCTTCGGGCAGGATCGACAAAAGCGCCAGCGCCAGGCCGAGTTGAAGATGGAGCAGTCTCATGGCAAAAAAAAGCGAACCGGGCTTCTTCCGGCGTCTGCTCTGGCATCGGCAAGCGGCCGCAAGATCTTGAGAGGGCAGAGCGGGAGCAGGTTGGAAACAGCCTTGAACGCAAAGCGGCGCCCTGCGGGCCACGAAGGACACTGACAGATCGAGCACGCGTGCGAATCTCATTGACCGCCCCGGGCTCGTGAATCGTAAATCGTAAATCGTAAATCGAAACTCCGAATCGCCCCGACCGATCCCGTGAGCGTGCGGCTGGAAATGTTGCAAGTAGCCCGTCTGGCGCCGAAAATTCTCGGCGACTCCGCCGATCTGGTTCGACTCTTTTTGAGCCGGCAACAGAACGGCGACGGGGGATTCAAGAATCGTTGCGGGCAAAGCGATCTTTATTACACCGTCTTCGGGATTGAAGGGTTGCTCGCCTTGCAAGCCCCTCTGCCCGTCCATCTACTCGATGAGTATCTCGGTCAGTTCGGCGCGGGAGAGACCCTGGACCTGGTGCATCTTTGCTGCCTGGCGCGGTGCCGGGCGGCCATTGCTGGAAAAGAAATCGCCGGCGTCCCGTCGACCTGGAAACGGGAACTGCTCGTTCGCATCGAGGAATTCCGAAGCGAGGATGGTGGTTACGCGATGACAGCCGGGAGGGAGTTTGGAACGGCCTACGGGTGTTTTCTGGCGCTGGCCGCTTACCAGGACCTGGGGCAGCTGCCGCCCGAACCTCTACGCCTGGTACAATGTTTGAAATCACTGGAGACACCCGACGGCGCCTGGGCCAACGAACGCGGAGTCAAAATCGGCGCGACGAACTCGACGGCCGCCGCGGTAACTCTGTTGCGCCAGTTGTCTTTGCCGGTTGCTCCGGTCGTGGGCGATTGGCTGCTCGACCGGTATCATCCCTCCGGCGGATTTCTGGCCGCGCCCACCGCGCCATTGCCGGACTTGCTTTCGACGGCCACCGCCCTGCACGCACTGGCCGGCCTGGAACGAGGCTTCGGGCACCTCAAGGAATCCTGCCTGGATTTCATCGATTCGCTCTGGACCAACGAAGGCGCTTTCCACGGTCACTGGGGGGATGAACTGCTGGATTGCGAATACACCTATTACGGCCTCTTGGCGTTGGGCCACTTGAGCTTATAAAAATCGGGAGGAGTCAAAACTTGAGCATGCCGTCGAGGCAAAAAAAAGATGATTCGGGCAACAGACGCCAAGGAGGTGGGGGTTGGGGGACCCCGCTGAAGAAACGTTCTGTCACCCGAATCAGAATACAAAGAGCAATGTTTCCTACAAAATTCCCCCCAGCCCTCTCAGGCCGGCTCGGGCAAAATGACGCAGGCCAAAAACAGCGCCCAAGTGACCCTGCGTCTTCCCTGACCAACTTATAGGTATCAGCCCGGGGCTTCGGCAAGCGAAATTTTCAGGAAATTTTGCGGAGTGGATCCGGACGCGAGCAGGCCAGGAACGGCCGAAAGCAGTCTTTCGTCACGGATCGAGGATGTGGGCGAAGCCCTCCTCAATGAAGGTGGTGTTCTGAATGCGCGCCAAGCGGGCGTAAAGACCATCCAGTTCCAGCAGTTCCTCGTGCGTGCCGCGCTCGATGATCTGTCCGTGGTGCAAGACAAGAATCTGATCGGCGTCCCGAATGGTGCTCAAGCGATGGGCGATGACAAAGCTGGTGCGATTGGCCATGAGCCGCTGCAGGGCCTGTTGGATCAGCCGCTCGGTCGCGGTATCGACGCTCGCGGTGGCTTCGTCGAGGATAAGCAATGGCGCGTTCTTCAGCAGCGCCCGCGCGATGCTCACCCGCTGCTTTTCCCCGACGCTCAACTTGACGCCGCGCTCCCCGACGCGTGAATCATACCCGTCCGGCAGGCGGACGATGAAGTCGTGACAATTGGCGGCGCTGGCCGCGGCCACCAACTCCTCGGGCGTGGCCTCGAGCTTTCCATAGAGGATGTTCTCGCGCACGGTGCCGTTGAAAAGAAACGGCTCCTGGCTCACGACGCTGAGCTGGGCACGCAGCGAGTCGAGCGAGATCCGGCTGAGGTCTTGTCCGTCGAGGGTGATCCGGCCATCCGTCGGTTCGTAAAAGGCGGGCAGCAAATTGACCAGCGTCGATTTGCCCGCGCCGGTCGGGCCAACCAGCGCCACGATCTGGCCGGGCTGGGCCTGGAGTGAAATGCCGCGCAAGGCGAGGCGCTGATTCGGATAGCTGAAGCTGACCTGGTCATAAATCACTTCACCGCGCACCGGCAGCCGCAGATGCTCGGTGCGCCGGGGGTTGGCGGTCTCCATGCTGGCATCGAGAATGTCGAATACGCGTTCCCCGGCGGCGCGGGCGGCCTGGAGCATCTGGTTCAGGCCGTGCAGACGCCCGATGGGTTCATAGAAGAGCGCCAGGAAAAACAAAAACCCGACCAGTTCGCCGAGAGTCATCCGGCCCTGCGACACCATTCGGCCGCCGATCCAAAGCACCAGGACGCTGCCCAACGCGGCGGCAAAACTCATGGCCGGCGAATAGGTCGCCCAGACGCGCATGACCCCCAAGGTGCCCCGGCGCAAATCGTCGGCCCGCTGAGCAAATCGCTGGTCCTCGTGCGCCTGCTGGCCGTAGGCTTTGATTTGGCGCACTCCCTGGAGGTTGTCCATGAGGAGGGCATTCATGGCGCTGGCCGCCTGCCGCTGGGCACGGTAACGGCCGTGGGCGGTCAGGGTGTACCACAAAGCGCCGGCACTGAGCAACGGCACGGGGATGAGGGCGACCGCCGCCAGCGCCGGATTCCGGTAAAACAAAAAGCCGATCACCCCCGCCAGACTGAGCAGGGCCACGGTCCCTTGCTCGGTCCCGTCAATCAACACCCGCTCCACGGCGTTCACATCTTCCAGGACCCGGGTCATGAGGTCGCCGGAGGCCCGCTGGTCGAAATAGTTGACCGGCAAGCGTTGCAGCCGGGCGTAGACGTCGCGACGCAGGTCGAAGATGACGTTTTGCTCGAAGGCATTGTTGATGCGGATGCGCAGGCCGTTGAAGCCATCGCGCAACAGAAACGCCCCAAGCAGCCCCAGCATCATGGGCGTGAGTTCCTCCAGGCGATGGCCGATGATGACCCGGTCGATGATGCGTTGCGTCAGATTCGGAAAGGCAAAGGCGCAGGCGGTGGAGAGAATGGCGCAGACCATCGTGCCCAGCGCCATCCACGGATAGGGACGCAAATAGACGGCCACGCGCCGGACGATTTCCCACGTCGACCGCGACCGGGCGGTGAACGTCGGATCGACGTTAGCCGAGAGATGGGGGTGATGGGACACGAGGAGTCAGGGGTCGGGGGTCAGGGGGCAGGGGGCAGGGGGCAGGGATCGTTGCGGTGATGTGACAGACGAAGGTCTCACTTGAGCACGTCCCGGAACATGGCCTTCTTCAACGTCAGCGCACTGCGCTCGGCCGGCTTCTCCGCGACTGTCGCCGTCCGGGACGGGCTTTTGAGCTTCGCCTCCGCGGCCAGGAACTGGACGATGGCGCGCGCGAAGTGCGGCAAATCCGCCGGCCTCCGGCTGGAGATGAGGTTGCCGTCCACGACCACCGGCTCATCGACCCAGAGGGCGCCCGCGTTTTCCAAGTCATCCTTGATCCCGCGCGAGCCGGTCGCGCGGCGGCCCCGCAGAATTTTTGCGGAAATGGCAATCCACCCGCCGTGGCAGATGAACGCCACCAGTTTGCCCTGCTCAAAAAACTCGCGCGTCAATGACAGGACCTTGGGGTCGCGCCGCAGTTTGTCGGGCATGAAGCCGCCCGGGATGAGCAACCCTGCATAGTCATCGCTGCGCGTCTCTTCGATCAAGCGATCGGCCATCGCGGGGTAGCCGTGTTTGCCGACGTAAATCTTGTTTTCGCGGGCGGCCAAACGCACGGTGTAACCGGCTTCTTCGAGGCGCAGCTTCGGATACCACAGTTCCAGGTCTTCGTAGATGTCATCCAGAAACGCAAGCAACACGTTTTGCATCGCGCCATTCAAGCAGAACAGAGCGAGGGTTGACAATTACCGATTACCGATTGCGGATTGCGGATTGCGGATTGCGGATTGGCGACCGGTTGGGAGGCGTGCGGAAGCCAAGGGTTGTGGTCACGCAATCCGCAATCCGCAATCCGCAATCTGCAATCGGTAATTGTTTGTTGCGGGAATGGCCGGCATGCTCCGCGCATGAGTCTCTTGCCTTTTGGCGATTTACCCGCGTTCGCTCCGCGACGGTTCGTGCCAGCCCAGGTGAACCTGGGCGACTGGAAGCAAATCGAACCGCTCTTCGATCAACTTGATGCTCGCGCACCCCAATGCCGGGCCGTGGCCGAACTCGAACGCTGGCTGCTCGACTGGAGTGAGCTCAGCGCCGCGCTCGATGAAGAATCTTCCCGGCGTTATATCGCCATGACCTGCCATACGGACAACGCCGAGGCGAAAGCGGCCTACCTCGAGTTCGTCGAACAGATCGAGCCGAAATTGAAGCCGCGCCAGTTCAAGCTGTCGGAGGTATTCCTGGCTCATCCGTTGCGCGCCGGGCTTGCGCAGCAACGCTACCAAGTGTTCGACCGGGACACCAAACTCCACGTCGAACTGTTCCGTCCGGAGAACGTCCCGCTGGAAACGGAAGAAACCCGGCTCGGTCAGCAATACCAGGAACTGGCCGGCTCGCTGACGGTTCAGTTCCGGGGTGGGGAAAGGACGCTGCCGCAGATGGCCAAGTTTCTGGAGGAGCCGGAGCGCGCTCTGCGCCAGCAGGCCTGGGAGTTGGTCGTGAATCGACGGCTGCAGGAATCGGAAAAATTCGAGACGATCTTCGATCAGATGGTCGCGCTGCGCGAGAAGATCGCGGCCAACGCGGGATTCCCCAACTACCTGGAATACGCCTTTCGGGCCCGCGGCCGCTTTGATTACACTCCGGCGGACTGCCGCGAATTCCACGCGGCCATCGAAACAGCCATTCTCCCGCTGCTCCGTGAACTTCAGGAGCAGCGCCGCGAGCGGCTGCAATTGCCTTCCTTGCGCCCGTGGGATCTGGAAGTGGATCCCTCCCGGCGCCCTCCCTTGCGACCCTTCGCCGCCGTCACGCAACTGGTGGAACGGGCTCAAAAGATCTTCCAGCAGCTGGATCGCCCCCTGGCCGATGGCTTCCGGATGATGGAGGAGTTCCGGCTGCTCGATTTGGAGAACCGCAAGGGCAAAGCGCCGGGAGGCTATCAGGCGACCCTCAACGAGGCGCGGCTGCCGTTTATTTTCATGAACGCGGTCGGAATGCAGCGGGATGTGGAGACCATGCTCCATGAAGCTGGACACGCCTTCCACGCGTTGGCCACACGGGAGGAGGACCTCTACAGCTACCGCCATGCGCCGATCGAGTTCTGCGAAGTGGCCTCCATGAGCATGGAACTGCTCGGCAACGAACACCTGGAGGAATTCTACGAAGTCCCGGAAGCCAATCGAGCGCGTCGCATCCACCTGGAAGGAATCGTGAAGTTCTTCCCCTGGATGGCGACGGTCGATGCGTTCCAGCACTGGATCTATACCCATCCGGGCCACACCCGCGCCGCGCGGAGCGCGTATTGGGAGTCGTTGATGGAGCGCTACGGCGGCCTGGTGGACTGGAGCGGTTACGACCTGGCGCGAGCCAACCTTTGGCATCGCCAGCTGCACATCTTCCTCCATCCGTTTTACTACGTCGAATACGGCATCGCCCAACTTGGCGCCTTGCAGGTGTGGGCCAACTCGAAACGCGACAAGCCGAAAACATTGCGCGATTATGAAACAGCCCTGGCCCTGGGAGGCTCGCGTCCGTTGCCCGATCTCTTCGCCGCCGCCGGGTGCCGGTTTGAGTTCAACCTCAAGACCGTGCAGCCGCTGATGGATCTGCTCCGGGCGAAATTGCGCATTGCGGATTGAGGATTTCCGATTGCGGATTGCGGATTGCGGATTGCGGATTGCGGATCAGCCAATTGCCGGTTGCCGATCGTGGATTGCTTGAGCACAAGCCTCGGCTTCCGAGGCCAGTCGCCGCTGCTGGCCAATCCGCAATCCGCAATCCGCAATCCGCAATGGGATCACAGCCCAAGCGTCTCGAGGTAACGTCGGAGCTTTTGCAAGGCCTGGGCCCGGTGGCTCACGGTGTTCTTGGTTTGCGCGGAGAGTTCGGCGAAAGACTGATTGTGACCAAGCGGAACAAAGAGTGGATCGTAACCAAAGCCACCCCGCCCGCTCGCTTCGGTCTGGACATGCCCTTCACAAACTCCCTCGAAGAGTTGCCCAGCCAGCGTCGGCTGGCGCGGCTTCACTCGAACACTCACCATCGCGCAGCGAAAACGCGCCGCGCGCTTCTCCCGGTGCGCGTCTTTCAGCAGGCGAAGCAGTTTGGCATGATTGGCGGCATCGGAGGAATTCGCCTCGACCGTCGCGGGAGCGACCTGGCCCGTGTTCTCGTCGAGCGCCGCGAAGCGGGCCGAGTGGACCCCGGGCGCGCCGTTGAGGAGGTCCACTTCGAGGCCGGAATCGTCCGCCAACACGAAGGCGTTGGCGCCGGGAATGCGGTAATCAAAGCCATGCAAACCTTGCAGCCACCTGGCCAATTCCCGCGCTTTCTTGGCGGCGTTCCGCGCAAAAGTCGGTTCGTCCTCCACGACCGGCGGAGCCTCCGGAAAGTCCTGGAGGCTGAGAAAGCGAAACTTGCCGGCGAGGATCGCGGCGATCTCTTCGATCTTGTGGCGGTTGCGGCTGGCGATGAGCAGCGTCGTCATGCCTCGGACGCTACAGGCTGGCCGGAAAACGAAAAGCGCTAATCGTTGCCGATTAGCGCCCCACGGAAGGAACAGGCAGTCGCATGGCCTGGCGAAGCTGTCTGCCCAGTGGACATCGTTGCCCGCTACGGCTGCCGAAACACCCGGTAGAAGCGGTTGGTGCGGCGGCTCGCGGCAGGGTCGATGAAAGTGACAAGATTGGTATTGGCCAGGTTCGTGGCCAGCGGCGCGAAAGGCGCCGGCGAAGTTTCGCCGGTTGAACCTTCCACCACGTAACTCAGTCCCGGGCTGGCCGTGTAGTTAAACTGGAAACTGCCGCTGCTCAGCACCGGTGAAAGAAGTTGGATGTCGGCCGGCGCGGCCACAGTGATGTTGACCGGAGCGGAAGTCGCTCGGAGCCCCTGGTTGTCAGCCACGCGCACCGTCAGCGAGTTGCTCCCGGGAGGCAGGCTGGTCACATGGAGGGTGTAAGGAGCAACACTGTCGGCCCCCAGCAAGGTGCCGCCGGAGTAGAACTGGACGATCGCGAGCGCGCCGTCAGGATCGAACCCGCTCGCCCGAAGGGTCAGGTCGACCGGAGTCGTGATCATGGCCCCTTCGGTCGGACTGGCCAGCCTGACGACCGGTGCCCGGTTGAAGGTGGCCACCTTGACCGTCCCTGTCATGCCGGAGGCCTGGGAGCTAGAATGAAAAACGCACCGGTAAGGAAACGAACCGGCGTTGGGCAGCGTGACCGCGCACGACGGAATCGAGACGAACGCATTGCCGCAAAACGCTTCGGCGCCCGTGCCCGTCACGGTGTGCGGGCCGCTGATGTTGGTGAAGAGCACGCTTTCGCCCGGCTTGATCGCCAGGACCGCGGGCGAGTAGGCGGAGAAGAAATAATCCACCCGGTAACTCACGACGATGTTGACCGGCCCCGAGGTGCGCGTGAGCCCGCCGTTGTCGGTCGCCCGCGCGGTCAGGTTGTAGTTGCCTCCAGGCAGATTGCTCACGGTAATGCTCGCCGGGTTCGTGGCGGATTCGCCGACGAGATTTGAGCCAACAAACAATTGGATATTGGTAACGGTCCCATCACCGTCCGAAGCGGATGCGGCCATGGCAAAACTGGCCGGCTCGAGCAAGTTCGTTCCGCCGGAGGGACTGGTCAGGTCGACGGTGGGCGGAAAGTTGATGGCCGCCACGGTGACCGTGCCCGTCTGCGTTGGGTTGCTTGGCGGCTGCGGAGTAACAAACACGTGCTGATTACAAACATAAGGGTAAGACCCGACGTTCGAGAAAGTCACAGAGAACGATCCCAGGAGCCCGAGGCTGGCTTTGGCCCAATAGGGATTGGCGGTCAAGCCCCCGGCGAACGTGCCCTCCGCGATATCGTGCGTGGTGCTGGACTGATTGGTCCAGCGCACGGTGTCTCCCACCGTGATCGTTAGATTGGTGGGATTGAAAACAAACCCGGCAGTCCCAGGCCCAAGAACCCCCACTATGTTCGTCGTCGCTGCTTCCACCTTTGGCCCGAGCCCCAAAAAGGTCCCCACCCCCAGGACTGTAACCAAGCCCAGTTTCCAGGTTTTCATACATCGGTTATCCGGATTCCGTTGAAGCTGCCTCGAGCTTGTCCACTTGGCAACCGGAACGTTAGGAAAAGTCAGCCATAGGTAATCGGGCAGGCCGGCTGGGGCAATACGGGTTTGCCCTGAGAGTGGGCCCCGCTGATTACCGGCAGAGATCCACCGCCGGTGGCGGCAGGACCCGCTTCATCTCGGCCAACCGATAACCGAACCCCGGTCCGGCCACGGTCGAAAGGTCCACCATTCCCTGGCGCCGCCGGTAAAGCCCCGGATGCACCGCCGCTTCCTCGCGCGAGGCGTCCGGGTAGAACTGGCTGGCGTTGAGCTCCACGCCCATGATTGTTCCGACCCTGGCCGCCAGCAGGACGTGCGGAATCAGCGCCAGCATCGGGTTCGTCAAGTCCTGGACCATCAAGCTCATGCCATGCCCCTTGGCCCAGCAGCCGCTGAGCAGCGCCCCGGTTTGGGTCTTGCAGGTCTTGAGCGCGACCCCGTTCCAACCAAGCTCGCGGCCCAGCCTCACCATTCGCCAGTCATGCGCACTTTCGTCCAGGAAAAGCGGCTTGCGCGCGGAGACGCTGTGCACGTCGACGCGGTATTGGTCCAGCTCGTAGGGGAACGGCTGTTCCACGTAGAGGATCATGCCGTGCAGCCGCGGATGCTCGTCGCGCAGGCGGTCGAGCATCTCGTTCACGTAAGCCGGGTCGGTCACAGTGCAGTTGAAATCGGCCGTGAGCCACTCGACTTCACCGGCGACGGCGATGCTCCCGACCCTGACCAGGCGCTGGTAATCCCACTCCGCATCGTGTCCGCGCAGTTTGATCTTGAGGCAACGGAGCCCGTCGCGCTCAATCCAATCGCGCAGGAGCACCGGGTAGCCGTCGGCTGGTTCGGCGCCGGTCAGTTCACCCGGCTCGAGCGGATCCAACCCGCCCACCAGATGCCAGGCCCGCACTTGGCGGGGAGGCGAGTCCACCAGGTAATCGGCCGGGAACCGCCCGGCGAACGAGACGCTCGCGTTCGTGGCGGGCTCAAGGAAGGCGGCGAGATCGCGGTTCATGAACGCGGAGGAATACAAACTGTAAACCGGGCGCTGCAGGAGTTGGCCGTAAGCGTCGTGCAGCGCAACATCGAACAGCGAATCGCAAACCAGCGCAGCCAGCCAGGGCATGGCCTCTGCGTCCCTTTGCTCGTTAAACGCCGCCAAGAGTCCCGGGAGGATCTGTTCCTGGAAGTCGTGGCCGATTTCCATCGGGTGACCGATCGCGCCGAAGCCCACCCAAGCCTCGGCCAGCCGCCGGCAAAATTCCTGCAACGCCGCGTGTCGCGGTTCGTAAGGGAGTTTGCCGGGCCAAACCCACTGCACGCTCAGGGGCGTTTCACCCCAGCCCGCCGCCGAGCGTCCCTGCCCATCGCTGACCGTGAGACAGGCGCGCGCGCAAGTTGCCTCGGTGGAGATCTCCGCTCCGAACTTGAGCGGCATCCGCATTTTTACCGGCAGGAAATACAGCCTGGCTCCGACCACTCGGACGTCTGTTGCTTTACCCATAAGGCGCAAAACGATCTGGTTTTGTCAGGACGGTGGCGAGAGTTTCATAATCGTCACCCGGAAGCAACTGTGGCTGTCCTGCCAGAAACGCCCGGCCGTCTCGAACCGCCTCCGCCCGTAAACGGAGCCGGGCAGTGTCGAATCCCGGGGCAAGGATGCTTGACCTGCCGAGTGCCGCGGGAAGATAAATGGCCCGTGAACTCGAACCCCGGGTGTCGCATCGGCCCGAATCGCTTCGGGGAATATCTCCCCGCGCCTTTCTGCGCGTTGACTTTGCGCCGACGCACGATCATATTCGATTGATCTTCCGAGCATTGTGGCAACTAAAGACGATTATCTGCTGGAGAATCTGACGGACCTCGGGTACGTGACGGAGGGCCAGGTGGAGGCACTTCGTCCCGAGGCGGAAGCCGCCGGCCAGGGCGTCGTCGATTTGATGCTCGAGCGCCGGATCATCACCAGTCCTGTCCTGACACAGGCCAAAGCGGCGCATTTCGGCTTTGAGGTGGTGAACCTGGGCGAAATGCGACTGGACGACGAATTGATCTCGTCGGTTCCGCGCAACATCGCCAAGCGTTACCGCGTGATCCCGGTCTATCGGCACGGCAACCACCTGGCCGTGGCCCTGAGCGACCCGTCGGACCTCAACACCATCGACAGCCTCCAGCACATCCTCCGGGCCGAGCTGGACGTGAAAGTGGCGACCGAAGAGGAAATCGACATCGCCCTGAAAAAGTATTACGGCGCCGACGAGAGCGACCTGGGCAGGATGATCCAGGACATCACGGAGGGCGAAGTCGAAGTCCTCGGCGTGCCCAAGGAAGGCGAAGCCGATGACGGCGCGACGGTCGACGCCGACGCGCCGATCATCAAACTGGTCAATTCCATCATCGTCGAGGCCTTCAAGATGCGCGCCTCCGACATCCATCTCGAACCGATGGCCAAGGCCTTCCGCGTCCGTTACCGCATCGACGGCGTCTTGCACGAGATGAAGTCGCCCCCCAAACGGCTCCAGGCTTCGATCATCAGCCGGTTGAAGATTCAGTCCAACATGTCGATCGCCGAGAAGCGCGTTCCCCAGGACGGCCGCATCCAGAGCCAGGTCGGGGGCAAGCTCATCGACTTGCGTGTCTCCTGCCTCCCGACCAACCACGGCGAGAGCATCGTCATGCGTATTCTCGACAAGGAAGGCCTGAAACTCGGCCTGGCCGAATTGGGCTTTTTCACCGACGACCAACAGACCTTCGAGCGGTTGATCGGTTTGCCCGACGGTATTCTGCTGGTCACCGGGCCGACCGGCTCGGGCAAAACCACCACGCTTTACTCCTGTCTGAACTTCATCAACCGGCCGGACCGGAAGATCATCACGGTGGAAGACCCGGTGGAGTACGTGCTGGCCGGCATCAACCAGGTGCAGGTGAGCGACGCGGTGGGGTTGACCTTCGGCGCGGCGTTGCGCTCGATGCTCCGCCAGGCGCCCAACGTGATCATGCTCGGGGAAATTCGCGATCTGGAAACCGCCAGCATTGCCATCAACGCTTCGTTGACCGGTCACCTCGTCTTCTCCACGCTGCATACCAATGACGCACCCAGCGCCGTGACGCGCCTGATCGATATCGGGGTCAAGCCGTTCCTGGTGGCTTCGTCGACCCGCGCGTTGATGGCCCAGCGCCTGGTCCGCAAAGTTTGCCGCAAATGCGGCGCGCCCCACATGCCCAGCGAGGCCGAACTGGGAGTCCTGGGCATCGAGGCCCACACGCAGGGGGCGAACTTCATGAAAGGCAAAGGTTGCAGCGACTGCAACAAACTCGGTTACAAAGGTCGCTTCGGCATTTTCGAAATTTTTGTGATCAACGACGAAGCCCGCAAGTTGATTTATGAAAAAGTGCCGTCCTCGGTCTTGCGCGTCCAGGCGCGGGAAATGGGCATGCGCACCTTGCGGGAGGACGGCGCGCGCAAGGTCGTCGCGGGATTGACCACGGCCGACGAGGTCATCCGCGCCACCGTGGGTGATGTGGATTAGAAGGGCCGCCGCCATGCCGATCGGGACCGCTCATGGCTGGAATGCTCCCCGCGGAGTTTCCTTTGGCCGTTTTAAGTTGGGTTAAAGCGCAGAAAATCATCGCTATGTCCTATTCGATGTCAGACTTGTTGCAATTGGTGGTTTCGGAAGGCTCGTCTGATTTGCATTTGCGAGTCGGCACCGCGCCGGTCATCCGCCTGCACGGCGTGTTGCATCGGGTCGACGGCCCCCCGATGCGGCCGGAGGACACCGAGGAGTTGATGCGCAGCATGACCTCCGAAGACCACATCCAGCACGTGCGCGAGCGGGGCGGGGCGGACTTTGGTTTTGCTTTCGGCGACCTGGCGCGCTTCCGGGTCAGCGTGTTCAAGGAAAAAGGCAATTTCGGCATGGTCCTGCGCCAGATTCCCACCAAGCTGCTCACCCTGGAGCAAATTGGCATTCCGCTTTCCGTCAAGGAACTGCTCTACAAGCCGCGCGGCCTGGTGCTGGTGACCGGTCCGACCGGTTCGGGCAAGACGACCACGCTGGCGTCGATGATTAACATCATCAACCTGGAACGCGACGACGCCCATATCATCACGATTGAAGATCCCATCGAGTATTATCATACGCACAAGAAGGCGATCGTCACCCAGCGCGAAGTCCACGTGGACGTGCCGAACTTCGCCGAGGCCTTGCGCCGCGCCTTGCGCCAGGATCCCGACGTGATTCTGGTCGGCGAAATGCGCGACCTCGAAACCATCGACGCCGCCATCACCGCCGCCGAAACCGGCCACCTGGTCTTCGGCACGCTCCACACCACCGGCGCCGCCAAGACCATTGACCGTATCGTCAACGCCTTTCCGACCAACCAGCAGGAACAAATCCGCATCCAGCTCTCCACCGTGTTGCAGGCGGTGGTGTCGCAGTTGCTCCTGCCCCGGCACGACAAGCCGGGCCGCATCGCCGTCTTCGAGATCATGATCAACACCCCTTCGGTCGCGGCGCTGATTCGTGACAACAAAACTTTCCGCATCAATTCAGACATTCAAACCGGTGCCAAGTATGGCATGGTCACCCTGGACGGATTCCTCATGGAAAAGTATGCCGAGGGAGTCATCTCCCGCGAAGAAGTGGTGACCAAATCCCAAGACTCGGTGACCATCCAGGCCAAGTTGCAGGAATACGAACTGGCGCGGGCCATCGGCTCGGCCGGCGGGGGCGGACCGTCCCCATTCCCCCCGGCCAAGCGCTGACCTATGCAGGATTACACCTCCGATCCACTGCTGGCGCTGATTAAAGAGCGCAACCTGATCGACGACCTTCAGCTCGAAGAAGTCCTGCAGGAAATGTCGCGCACGGGCAAGTCCAGCGGGGATGTCCTCTCCGACTTCGGCCTGGTCGACACGGATACCCAGCTCCAGGTCATGGCCGAATACCTGGGCACCGAGGTCGTCAGCATCGACGGCCTCGAATTCACGCCCGACCTGCTGAAGAATGTCCCCGCGGGCACCGCCCGCATGTACCAGTGCCTGCCGGTGGAGGATTTCGGTTCCGCGGTTCGCATTGCCATGGCCAACCCGCTCAACCCGTCGGCGGTTGACGAAATCAGCTACATCGTCCGCAAGGAAGTCCAGTTGGTCGTGGCCGACCCGAAGGCCATCGAGAAGATTATCAGCAAGTATTACGGGGACGAAAGCGAGAGCGTCGGGGACATTCTCCGGGAACTGGGCGCGGACACCGATATCGCCAAGGAAGCCAGCGAAGCGGCGGCGACGGAGGATGCGGCGATCATGGGCGACCTGGCCAACGAGGTGCCCATCGTGCGTTTCGTCAACCTCGTCCTCTTCCAGGCCATCCAGGACCGCGCGAGTGACATTCACTTCGAACCATTCGAAGACGAGTTCAAAATTCGCTACCGCGTGGACGGCGCGTTGTATGAAATGACCCCGCCGCCCAAACACCTGGCCTTGCCGGTCATCTCGCGCCTCAAGGTCATGTCGAACCTGAACATCTCCGAGCGCCGCCTGCCGCAGGACGGGCGCATCAACCTGCCGATCGGCAACAAGCAGATCGACCTGCGTGTCTCGACCTTGCCCACCCAGTTTGGTGAATCCGTCGTGTTGCGCGTGCTTGATCGCTCGGCGGTGAACCTGGATCTGGAGACCCTCGGCCTGCCGAAATACGTCGGCGACTACATCAAGGAAGCGATCCTGCAGCCCAACGGCATCTTCGTGGTGACCGGCCCGACCGGTTCCGGCAAAACCACCACGCTCTATTCCTGCCTGCGCAAGGTCAACACCATCGACTCCAAACTGCTGACCGCTGAGGACCCGGTCGAGTTCGACATCGAGGGCATCATGCAGGTGGCGGTCAACGAAGCCGTCGGCATGACGTTCGGCAAGGCGCTGCGCTCCTTCCTCCGCCAGGATCCGGACATCATCATGGTGGGGGAAATGCGCGATCTGGAAACGGCCCAGATTGCCATTCAGGCCTCCCTGACCGGTCACCTCGTGCTCAGCACCCTGCACACCAATGACGCTCCCGGCGCCGTCACCCGCCTGGTGGACATGGGGGTGGAACCGTTCCTGATTTCCTCCACCTTGATGGCGGTGCTGGCCCAACGGCTCGTTCGCATGATCTGCAAGAAGTGCCGCACGCCCTTCGAGCCGACGGAAAGCCAGTTGGCCCTGCTCAACCTTTCCCCCCACGACATCGGCGACAAGGTCTTCTACTACGGACGCGGCTGCCCGAACTGCAATGACACCGGTTACCGCGGTCGCAAAGGTATTTTCGAATTGCTCGTGATTAGTGAGGCCGTCCGCAATCTAATCAACGAACGCGCCCCGTCCGTCGTGCTCCGGCAAAAGGCGGTGGAACTGGGCATGGTGACGCTGCGCGAAGACGGCTTGCGCAGCATCTTCGATGGTGATACCACCATCGAAGAAGTCGTCAAATACACCTAAACCTAGCTATGCCTAAATACAGTTACGTGGCGATGGACTCCCGCGGCAAGGAAACCAAGGGAACCCTCGAGGTGGCCAGCCAGAACGAAGCCATCGGGCGGCTCAAAGAGATGGGCTTTTTCCCCACCAAGGTGGTGGAGGCCGAAAAGACCAAGGACAAGGCCGACGCCAAGGCCAAGGCCGGCGGCCGGGCCGGCAAAAAGAAAGGCGCGCTCGACCTGAGCATCAAGATCCCGGGTCTGAGCGGCCGGGTGAAACCCAAGGTGTTGACGGCCTTCACGCGGCAATTGGCGACGCTGGTCGATGCCGGCCTGCCGTTGCTGCGCGGCTTGCGCGTGCTCGAGAGACAGGAAAAACATCCCACTTTGAAACAAATCGTCGGCGAGCTCGGCACGGGCATCGAAGGCGGCAGCACGTTCTCCGAGGCCCTCGCCCAGCATCCCAAGGTTTTCAACCGGCTTTTCGTCAACATGGTCAAAGCCGGCGAACTGGGCGGCGTCCTGGAAGTCGTCCTGGCCCGGCTGGCCGAGTTCATGGAGAAGGCGCAGAAGATCAAAGGCAAGGTCATCGCCGCCATGTTCTATCCTTGCGCTGTGATCACCGTTGCCATCGTCATCCTGGCCGTGCTCATGATCTGGGTCGTGCCCAAGTTCAAGGACATCTTTAAGGACATGCTCCCGGGCAAGGACCTGCCGGCTTTCACGAATTTTGTTCTGAGCATCAGCGACGCCATCGCCCACCACTTCCTCGTTTCCGTCTGTGTCGGCGCGGTTGTCGTGATCGCCTTCCTGAGCTTTATCCGGACCCGCTTCGGGCGGCGGATCTTCGACAAGTTTAAACTCAACATGCCCGTCCTCGGCCCGGTCATCACCAAGGTGGCCATCTCCCGTTTCACCCGCACCCTCGGCACGCTGGTGAGCAGCGGCGTGCCCATCCTCCAGGCCTTGACCATCGTCAAGGAAACTTCCGGCAACGTCATCGTCGGCGCCGCCGTCGGCGCGGTGCACGAAAGCGTCAAGGAAGGTGAAACGATCACCGCCCCGCTGGAAGCCTCCGGAGTGTTTCCCCCGATGGTCGTCAGCATGGTCGATGTCGGCGAGCAAACGGGCGCCCTGCCCGAAATGCTCATGAAGATCGCAGACAACTACGATGAGGAAGTGGACAACGCCGTCGCGGCCATGACTTCCCTGCTCGAACCGATCATGATCGTGTTCCTGGCCGTCATCGTCGGCAGCATCGTCATCGCCCTCTTCCTGCCCCTCATCACCCTCATGGAAAACGTCGGCGAAACCGGCGGCGAAGGGGCCAAGACTGACAAGGGCGAATCGAAGGAATAAAGCCGGTGCGTGGTCCTTGAGTTCAAACCGACCAGAGGGCTGGCAAAGTCGCGAGGTCTGGGGAGCGATTTACGATTTACGAGTTACGATTTACGAGTCGCACGGGACTCATCGATCCGAGCGTGGCGAATCGTACCTCGTAAATCGTACATCGTAAATCGGGCTCATGTAAGGCGCGCCAAATAGGTACCAAGGAGGGGACGGGAGGCGCCGGCCGGCTCTGCGCTTGGCCATTGCGCCAATCCGATTCTTCAGCTCATCTGGCTATCCCCAAACACGCTGAGCAAAATGCAACAGGAGCGTCCTTTGCACAAAAAAAACTCATGCGTGCCAGACCCCGATAAACACAGGGGTTCCGAGGGCTCGTGCAATTCCGCGGTCACCGTGGCACTGCCATTGCTAAAAGCCTCTGCCGTGCGCATTCAATCTCTAACCACCATTCAAACCCCCGTGGAACACGTATGAAAAAAGTCGAAGCGATCATCAAGCCCTTCAAGTTGGAGGAAGTCAAAGATGCCTTGGGCGACGTTGGCATCGAAGGCATGACCGTCAGCGAAGTCAAGGGTTTTGGCCGCCAGAAGGGCCATACCGAAATTTACCGGGGCAGTGAATATACGGTCGATTTTCTGCCGAAAATCAAAATTGAAATGGTCCTGCCCGATGGCAGCGTCGAGGCGGCGGTGGGCGCGATTATCAAATCCGCCAAGACAGGCAAGATCGGCGACGGGAAAATCTTTGTTTCCTCGGTCGACCAGGCCATCCGCATCCGGACGGAGGAAAAAGGAGATGCGGCCGTTTAACTCCACTGCCCAGAACCCATTTATCATTCAACCATCAATGAAAAAGACACTTCTGACGTTCACCTTGTTTGTCGTTGTGCTCTCCGGACGGCTGGATGCTTCCGGCGCCGACGCCACGCCCAAGCGGGCCGAGCCGACCGTGGAACAACGGCTGGCCGACCTGGAAGCCTACGTGAACAATGGCGCCCGCGTGGCTGACGGCACGAACAATGTCAGCTCGAAGCTCGGCAGCTATGATGAGAAATCCGGCAGTTACTCGGCCAACCCTGGCCCCGGTCACAATGGCTGGATGATGACCTGCGCCGCGCTGGTGTTGTTCATGACCCTGCCCGGCCTGGCGCTGTTCTATGGCGGCCTGGTCCGCCGGAAGAACGTGTTGTCCGTGCTGGCGCAATGCCTCGGTATCACCGGCCTGGTCGCCATTCTCTGGTGGCTTTTCGGCTATAGTTTCGTCTTCGCCGGCGGCGACGGGGCGGGGGCATGGATCGGCGACTTCAAGAAACACGCGCTGCTCAACGGGGTCGATTCCTCGGCGAACCCCGATTACTCCTACTGGGTCTCGCACAATGTCTATTCCATGTATCAAATGATGTTCGCCATCATCACCCCGTCGCTCATCATTGGCGCGATTGCCGAGCGCATGAAATTCTCGGCCATCCTGCTCTTCATGGCGCTGTGGATGGCGATTGTCTACTTCCCGCTGGCCCATTGGGTCTGGGGCATCACCGGCGCGATGAACGGTGTCTGGAACGCGGGCGCCAAAATCAAGGCCATAGACTTCGCCGGTGGCACGGTGGTGCACATGAGTTCCGGTTGGTCGGCGCTCATCCTGTGCTTAATCCTGGGCAAGCGGCTCGGCTTCGGCAAGCAGCCGATGCCGCCGCACAGCATGGTCCTCTGCATGGTCGGGACCGGCATGCTCTGGGTGGGTTGGTATGGCTTCAATGCCGGCTCGGCGGTGGCGGCGGACGTGGTTTCGGCCAACGCCTTCATGACCACCACCATGGCCACCGCGGTCGGCTCGTTCGCCTGGGCCATGACCGAATGGACCGTGAAGGGTAAACCAAGCATCCTCGGCTTCTGTTCGGGCGCGGTCGCGGGCCTGGTCGTCATTACTCCGGCCTGCGGTTTCGTCACGGTGGGCGGGGCGGTTCTGATCGGCCTGTGCGCCGGAATCATTCCTTTCCTGGCCTGCGCTTACCTCAAGAACATGCTCGGCTATGACGACGCCCTCGACACGTTCGGCGTGCACGCGGTGGGTGGAACGCTCGGCGCGTTTCTCACCGGTTGCCTGGCCCGCAACTCGGCCAATCCAAACCTGGCGACGAACCTGAAGGACTACGTCAAAGACACGTTCTTCCAGCCGCTGGTGGGCCAGCAGCTGATCGCCATCTGCATCACCATCGCTCTGGCCGTGATCGGGACTGCGATCATCGCGTTTGTCGTCAAGGCCATCCTCGGTCTGCGTCCGAGCGAGGAAGTCGAAACCCTGGGACTCGACCTGGCCGAACACGGCGAAGAGGGTTATCACGGCGCTTAATCGGTCAGCAACTTTGCGCAAGCTCCGCCAATAATCGCGGACGCGATCCGCGGTTGGCGGGGCGAGCGCGTTTCAGGAACACAAACAAGATCATCACAACCAATGAGCACAGCAAAGAGCGCAGCCACGCCCAAGGGCGTGATCGAGATGGCCCGCAAGCAAGGGGCGCGGATGGTGGACATCAAGTTTGTCGACACCTTCGGCACCTGGCAGCACTTCGGACATGCTGGCCATGCCCGACCCGGCCACGGCGTTCATCGATCCGTTCTGCGCAGTGGCGACCCTTTCGTTGACCTGCACGATCGCCGAGACGGGGACCAAGGAAGCCTACAACCGGGATCCGCGAGGGATTTCCCAGCGTGGGGAATCCTACCTCAAGAGCACGGGCCTGGCCGACACGGCGGTGTTCGGACCGGAGGCGGAGTTTTTCATCTTCGACGACGTGCGTTTCGACCACAAGCAGAACGGGACGTTCTATTCGATCGATTCGGAGGAAGCGATCTGGAATGCGGGTCGGGAAGAGATGCCCAACCTGGGGACACCCAGCAGGACATCCGCACCGAGATGTGCCTGATGATGGAGCAACTGGGCATGACGGTCGAGCGCCAGCATCATGAAGTGGCCACGGGAGGCCAGGCGGAAATCGACTTTCGGTTCGACACGCTGGTCAAGACGGCCGACAACATGATGCTCTACAAGTACATCATCAAGAACGTGGCCAAGCGGCACGGCAAGACGGCCACGTTCATGCCCAAGCCGCTCTTTGGGGACAATGGCTCGGGCATGCACACCCACCAGAGCTTGTGGAAGAAGGGCAAGCCGCTCTTTGCGGGCCAGGAGTATGCGGGCTTGAGCCAGATGGCCCTCTACTACATCGGAGGGATCCTCAAACACGCCAAGGGGCTGTGTGCGCTCTGCAGCCCGACGACCAACAGCTACAAGCGGCTGGTGCCGGGCTTTGAGGCGCCGGTCAACCTGGCCTACAGCGCGCGCAACCGCTCGGCGGCCATTCGGATTCCGACGTTCAGCGAAAGTCCCAAAGCCAAGCGGATCGAGTACCGGCCGCCGGATCCGTCGGCCAACCCGTATCTGTGCTACACGGCGCTGCTCATGGCCGGACTGGACGGGGTGCTCAACAAGATCGAAGCGGGCGAGCCGATCGACAAGAACATGTATGAATTGGCGCCGGAAGAGCACGCGAAGATCCCGCAGGTGCCCGGGAGCCTGGGCGAGGCGCTCGACGCGCTGGAGGCCGACCACGAGTACCTCCTCAAGGGGGACGTCTTCACCCGGGACTTTCTGGAGATGTGGATTTCGCACAAGCGCAAGGAATGCGATTCCTTGCGGCTGCGACCCCACCCGTACGAATTCTTTCTTTACTACGACGCGTAAGCCTCGACGCCGATGATTCGTAGCCGACGTGAGTCGGCTCTGATCTCCCTGAGGGTGGCTCGCGGTGGTGAGAAAGGATCCGCCTCACGCCGGATGCGGCACGCCCGGAGCGCGGCCGGTCCCCGGCCGCAGCGCGTCGCCAGCTCGGACGCCTCAGGAAAATCCGGAAGCCCTGGTCCTGGCGCGAGCGCTGCGCCCGGGGACCGGGCGCGCTCCGGGTGCAACAGTTCACGGAGAACTCTTCGCGTCCTCGACCCAATGCTTTTCCAGCACCGCCGGCCGGCTGGCGTTGCCGCAGCGGTCGATCGCCCGCACGGCGATGACGTCCGGCTTGTTGGCGAAGCGGAATACCCTCTCGGCGGGCGCGTCTGGCAGGATCTCCAACGTCCAGGCGCCGGCCGAGCGGGCCTGGACGAGCCAGAGCCGCGCCGGTTCCGGGCCGCCTGGCGTGCAGCGCACCGTCACTTCGTCGCCCGCGCCAATGGTGGCCGAGATCTGCGGCGGGGCCGGCGGCTGAGGATCGAGCCAGGAAAAGGCGGGGGACAACGCCGGCTGGCCATAGACGCCTTTGAGCAAGGCATCGCCGAGCCCTCGTCGATTCTCCGTCAGGGCCCGGACGCCCCAGTAGATATTCCCACTGGCCCCGGGTTCGCTGCGCGTCGCTCGCACTTGAGAGAGAATCTCCTCCGGCGACCGGCCCGGCCCGACTCGGCTGGCGTCCAGCCCCGGCCAGACGTGGCGGTGCTGGACGTTTTCTCCGGCCCACCATTGCAACAGCGCGTTGAAGCTGGTCTCCTGCGGCTCGTTGCTCCAGTAGAGTTGCGGTGCCAGGTAATCCACCCAGCCTTCGCGCAGCCATTTGCGTGAATCGGCGTAAATCACGTCGTAGGCATCAAGTCCTTTGATTTGCGGCGGATGGCCGGGACGCCAGATCCCGAACGGGGCAATGCCAAACTTGACCCACGGCTTGAGGGCGCGAATGGACTGGCTGACCCGCATGACGAACAAGTTGACGTTCTCACGCCGCCAATCTTCGCGATGCAGCTTGCCGCCGCTGTCCTGGTAGCGTTTCCAGCTCGCCCAGTCCGGGAACGGCAGAACCCGACCTCGCGCATCCTTCTCCGGATAAGGGTAGAAGTAATCGTCGAAATGGACGCCGTCGATGTCGTAGCGCTGCACGACGTCCTGCACGACGCTGAGCGAATACTCCTGCACCTCCCGTTCGCCCGGATCGAGCCAGAGACTCTTGCCGTAGGATCGGATGACCGATGGTCGAGTCTTGCTGATGTGATCTTTGGAGACCGGTGAGATGGCCGCCGGGTGACGCGCGCGATACGGGTTCAACCAGGCGTGCAATTCCAGCCCGCGCCGGTGCGCCTCCTCCACGGCGAAGGCCAGCGGATCGTAAAATGGTTCCGGCGCACGGCCCATCTGCCCGGTCAGATATTCAGACCACGGCTCGATCCTGGAGGCATAAAGCGCATCGCAGGACGGACGGATTTGCAGAAACACCGCGTTAAACCGGAGCTGCTTCGCCCGCTCCAGCAAGGAGATCAATTCCGCCTTCTGCTGGAAGCTCGTCAAACCCGGACGCGAGGGCCAGTCGAGGTCTTTCACCGTCGCGATCCAGAGACCGCGAAACTCGCGGGGCGCGGGCGGCGGACCGATCTGGGAAGTGCCGACATAGACGACGGCGGCCGGGGTCGCGCCGGCCAGGCAGTTCAGCCACGCCAGCCAAACGACGCAGCGCCTGAAGTGACGCCAGATCCGATGTGTTTCCTCATTTTCCATGCGCGGTTTTGCGGCAGGCTAGCCGAGGTGGTGGGGATTGGAATGAAAAACTCGGCCGGCCCCAAACGGGAGAGCGGCCACAAGCTGGCCCCCGGCCGGCATTTGCGTCTTGCAGCGCGGGCCGGCTTGGCTAACCTAGCGTCGTGTTCTTGTCTGACCGTCATTACTTTTTGATCGCCGTGGTGCTTTACGGCTTGAGCGCGCTCTACGCGATTTTCCTGCTCCGCCGGGGACTGCGCCAGGACAACCGCATCAACTACGCCCTGCTGCTCGGCGGAGCCGCCTTTCATACCATCGCCATGCTCCAGCGCGGCTTCTCCCTCCAGCGCTGTCCGATTAACAATCTCTACGAAGCGACGACGTTCATCGCCTGGACGATCGTCGCGACTTACTTGCTGATGGGAGCGTGGGTGCGGCTGCGGTTTCTGGGCGCGTTCGCGTCGCCCATCCTCTTTGCCATCGGGGTATTTGCCCTCATGCCCAGCCTCGATCCTCCGCATGGGGCGCATCCCACCTTCACCGGCGGGTGGCTCAGCCTGCATGCGGCCCTGATTTTGTTGAGCTACGGGGCCTTCGGGCTGAGCGCGATCGCCGCCGCCATGTACCTCACGCAGGAGCACGACCTGAAATTCAACAAGCTGCGCGCGGTCTATTCGCTGATGCCGCCCATCCAGCGCCTCGAGTTGGCGACCAGCCGGTTGCTCCTGGCCGGGTTCGTTTTGCTCACCGCCGGCTTGCTCATCGGCGTTGCGTCCCTGAAGGAAACCCGCGGGGTCTATTTCCAGGGCGATACGAAAATCCTCTGGTCGCTCGTCGTCTGGCTGGGCTGTCTGGCCTTGCTGGTGAGCCGCTGGCGGTTCGCCCAGCGCGGCCGGCGCCTGGCCTGGGGCGTGGTCGGGATGTTCACCTTCGTCCTGCTGACCTTTTGGGGATCCAACCTCCTCTCCGGCATCCACAATCCCGGCAACGAAAACCGCTCAACCCTGGAGAGCCGCCCGTGAATCATGCCAGCGCCCGGGACGGGAGCAGCGCCCGTCGTCATACCTAAACCTGGAATTCCCCCATGGCCCTGCTCGTCCTCGGTCTCAGTCATCACACCGCGCCGGTCACGTTACGCGAACGCTTTGCCTTCACCGAGGGCCGGGTCCCGGCGACCTTGCAGTTGCTGCGGGAATCGGGCCTCGCCGAAGAGGCCGTCATCCTCTCGACCTGCAATCGCGTCGAACTCTACGTCGCCACCAGCCTCGAGCCGCGCCGGGCTTTTGCCGAGCTGCACGAATTTCTCCTCAACTGCCATGACTACCGCGATCCGATCACGGACGAGATTTATCAATTGACCGAGCCGCAGAGCATCGAGCATCTCTTCAAAGTCGCCTGCGGCCTGGATTCGATGGTGCTCGGGGAGACGGAAATCCTCGGCCAGTTGAAGAAAGCTTACGAGCTGGCGCTCCAGCACCGTCACACCGGCGGCCAGTTGAACAAAGCCTTCCAGCGCGCCTTTAATGTCGCCAAACAACTTCGGACCGAGACGAACATCCAGCGCGGCAACGTTTCGGTCGCGTCGGTGGCGGTCGAGCTCGCGGAAAAAATCTTCAGCTCCCTGGCCGGTCGCCAGGTCATCGTGATCGGCGCCGGGGAGACCAGCGCCAAAGCCGCCCGCGCCTTGCTCTCGCGCGGGGCCCGGAGCATCATCGTGTCGAACCGTTCCTACGATCGCGCCGAGGCGCTGGCCAAGGAACTCGATGGACGCGCCGTCCACTTCGATCGCTGGGCGGAGGAATTCCGCCAAATCGACATCATCGTCAGCAGCACCTCCGCCCCGCACTACGTCCTGGATCGCGCCAGGCTGGAGCCGGTCATGCCCCTGCGCGGGAACGAACCGTTGCTCCTCATCGACCTGGCCGTGCCCCGCGACATCGATCCCGAGGTGAACTTCCTCGAGAACGTCTATCTCTACAATGTGGATGACCTGCAGGCCATCGCCGACGATTGCCTCAAACAACGAAAAGAAGAACTCGCCAAATGCGAAGCGGTGATCCGCGAGAAGGCGCAAGCCTTGCTCGGTGCCCGCCGCCCGCCCGGCCTGAGCGCGGGCCCGCGCCCGGTCTTCAGTCACAAATGAGCCTCCCGCATTGCCTGTCCCGCCGGCCGGCGGCCTCGTCGATTTGAACTCCAGCGATCATCCCATCCGCATCGCCACCCGCGGCAGTCCCCTCGCCCTCGCTCAAGCCAACCTGCTGCTGGCGCAGTGCCAGGCGGCCTGTCCGGACCAGGCCTTTGCCGTGAAGATCATCAAGACCAGCGGCGACAAATTCCAATCCGCTTCGCTGGCCAGCGCGGAATTGCCCAAGGGCCTGTTCACCAAAGAAATCGAGGAGGCTCTCTGGCAAAACGAGGCGGACCTGGGCGTGCACAGCCTCAAGGATCTCCCCACGGAGTTGCCGGCGGGACTGCGGCTCGGCGCGGTCGGTCCGCGCGCCGACGCGCGCGACGTGCTGATCCACCGCGACCTGGACTTCCTGATCAGCCATGTGGACACCGCCCGGCCGGTCGAGCAGCGCAAGCGGGGATACAAGCCCCGCCTGACCATCCGGGCGCTGCCTCATGGCGCAACCGTCGCCACCAGCAGCACGCGCCGCCGCGAGCAGGTGTTGGAACAGAGGCCCGATTTGAAGATTCTCCCCATCCGCGGCAACGTCGGCACCCGCCTGCGCAAGGTCGCGGAGCAAGCCGAGCTGGATGCCATCATCCTGGCCGCAGCAGGCCTGGAAAGGTTGGGTTTTCGCCTCTCGCCCGGCGGCCAACTGGTGGGGGAGGGTGTTCCGGACGGACTGGCGGCCACCTACTTGTCGATTAGCGAAATGCTGCCTTGCGTCGGCCAGGCCGCGATCGGCATCGAGGTTCGCGAAAAAGATCCGCTGGTGGAAAGCCTCTGTGCGAAACTCGACCACCTCGAGACCCGCCAATGCGTCACTGCCGAGCGGGCTTTCCTCCAGGCCATGGGTGGGGGGTGTCACCTCGCCGTGGCGGCCTTTGCCGAAGTCATCGGCCAGGAACTTCGGTTGCGCGCGGTTTCCTTCCTCAGCGGCTCGCCCCGTCGCGGCGAAGCCCGCGCGTCTTGCGCCGAAGCCGAGTCGCTCGGACGGGACCTGGCCGCGCAGTTGCTCAGCCATTAGCCGGCGTGGCTCAAGGCAACTGCAGCACCCGGTAGAGCCGCTGACGGAAATTCGTCACACCGCCATCGGAGAAGGTCGCGCGCTCGCCGGAAAGGACATTGGTGCCGATGGTCAGCCAATGGGTCAGATTGCTCGATGCCTGGACCAGGTTGGTCTTGCCCGGGTTGACGCCGAAGGCGAACTGAAACGTCCCGTCGGCTTTGCTCCCTGGTTCCGTCAGGTAAATCGTGGGCTGGAACAAGTCTCCCAGGCTGGGCGCGCGGGCGGCATTCTGCAGGAACGGACGCGTGCCGAAAATCTCCTGCAGCGTGCGCAGCGTCGAAGCGTGATCATAGCGGTTGGTGCTGACGTAGCCGTGGCCTTTGGCCAGCGGGGAAAGCAGGATCAGGCCGATCGGCCCGCTCAAACCGCCGCCCGTTCCTTCGTCCCAGGTGATGAAGAGCGCGCCGTGGTTTGTCCAGGCTTTCGACCCGAGGATTCTGGGAAGCTCCGCCGCCATCCAGAGGTCGCCGTTTTTGACGCGATCGGCCGTGGCGCAACCGCTGGAGTTGTGGCTGTCGTGGCAAAGGTTGGGGATAATGAAGTTGTAGCGGGCGACGCGGTTGCTGGCCAGATCCTCCGCCAATTCCTCGTAAGGCCGGATATGGCTCAGACAGTATGGGGCATTGGAAATGATATCGGTGAAATAAACAAAAGGATTGTGGTAGGCCGCGTAGAGGCCAGCGCTGGCGGTCGGACAATTGGTTCCGCTGATGTTCTCCACGTAAGCTTTCCATGATATGCCGGCATCGCGCAGTTGGGTGGTCAGGTGGTTGGTGGTAGGCAGGAGATGCGCGCTTGGGTCGCTGCTGTCCGTAATGCCGTAGTTGGTTCCGGCTTCGAGCCAGAAATAGTTGGGCAAACTGCCGGGCAGACCGGGCGGCGTGTAGAATTGATCGCAGAAGGAAGCCATCGGCAACAGCGTGTTCACCAGGTAGGGAGCGGAACCGACATTCGTCTTGAGGGTCGGCCAGTTGACGTTCTCCATCACGAGGAGGAAAACCGTTTGCAGGTTGGTGTGCGACTGGGCACGAACCCCGGGCGCGCCGAGCGCGGCTGCGAGCAGGCAAATCGACGCGCGCGCCAGGGCGTTGGCGGCGCCGCGGCCCGCGCGACTTCGCCGCCGGTCGCCGGCTTCCAGGCGGTTCGTCCCGCCGGCCGATCCGCGCACTTTTCGATGATGACGCAAACCGATTCCTCTCTCCAGCCCAGGCCGGCCCCGGTTCAAGGATCCTGCCGAACCCGGTAAAACCGGTGGACAAAGCCGGTGGCTTTTGGGTCGCCGAACGACGACTGGTTGGAGCTGACGCGGTTGGTGAAGAGCGGTGTCCACGCTGAGAAATCGGTCGTGGCTTCCAGGTAGGTCAACTTGTCCGCCAGCAGGTTGGTGGCGCGCAAAGCGAACGTGCCGTTGACCAGGCGCCGTCCGCCGTAGAGAAACGGCAGGTCGGGGGCATCGAAGAGATCGCGCAGGTCGTTGGCGTTGGCCGCGTCGCCCAGGTACGGATGGACATGGAAGATATCCTGGAGCGTGCGGAGCAGGGAGCTATGCGTGTAATGAATACTGTTGTTGTAGCCGCCACCTTTGGCCAGGGGAGAAAGGACAATCAGGCCAATGGGGCCATCGCTCGAGGAATTCTCCCCTTCGTCCCAAGTGATGATGAGCAGACCTCCGTTGGTGTAGGCCGCGGAGGCGAGAATCTTCGGCACTTCGTGGGACAGCCAGTAATCCCCGGCCACCCGTCCGCTGCAGCCCGAGCAGGCCGGATCGTGCATGTCGTTGGTCTTGTTCGGCACGAGAAAGTTGTAGTGAGCCACGGTGTTGGCTGCCAAATCACTCCACAACTGTTCGTAAGGCACGACGTGGTTGGCGCAGTAGGCTTCGTTGGTGCTGACGTCATTGAAGAGGATTTGCGGCGTATGGCGAACGCGGTAATTCAATCGGTTGGTCACCGGACAGTAACCCGGCTCGATATCCTCGGCATAAGTGCGCCAGGAAATTCCGTGGCGCCATAGAGATGTCACCAGGTGATTGGTCGAATCGATCCGGTTGGTCGGCGAGTCATCGAGGATGCCAAAGTTGGTGCCTGCTTCCAGCCAGACATAGTTTGGCTCGCTCGGATGCAGGCCGGGAGGGTTGAAATACTGGTTGCAATAGGACGCCTTGGGGAGGAGCGCGTTGTTGATGTAGGGGCAGTTCGGGCTGTCTTGGATGCTACTCCAATCATGATTCTCCATCATGATGAGAAAGACGTTGCTGATGCCGGCAAGGTTGTCCGCCGCCCGCCCGGTATTCGGAAGGAAAGACAGGAGACCAGCCAGGATCAGGAATGGACGACGATACATCGGTCGCATGGAGTGAATAGATTTCCGCTAAATTGAGCGCAACCGGCGAAAGTTGCAAGGAGAACGACAGGCTTAATTCAACGGCAGTGCACGGCCCTCTCCCCCAAGCTCCCATTTACCCATATCTTTTCCTTCGGACACCGTGCGTACGAAACCTGCCAACGTTGCGGTCCAACGGGCCGTCAGAACCCAGCTTAGGG
>WNGF01001719.1_pt1 | contig 31831 bp, 28 predicted proteins | sample 5400641 | NCBI WGS metagenome assembly WNGF01 (sample SAMN13153371, study PRJNA577476) | soil metagenome | isolation source: 80 cm soil or saprolite under grassland replicate 2 | place: USA:California | collected 2016-06-15 | reverse complement strand
GGTACGGAGATGTGCAGCGGCTCGATCGGATCCTGGAGGCGGAGGGTGACACGCCGAATCGGTACAAGGCGTCGAAACAGGCAGATGTGCTCATGCTCTTCTACCTTCTCCCCGCTGCCGACTTGCAGGTACTCTTCAAGCGCCTGGGCTATCCGTTCGAACCCGCAGTGGACATCGCCAGGAATACCGAGTACTACCTCCAAAGGACCTCTCACGGGTCGACCCTCTCGCGCGTTGTCCACTCCTGGGTACTCGCGCGGATCGACAGGGCTCGATCATGGCGGTTCTTCCTGGACGCCCTGGCAAGTGACATCTCCGATGTTCAGGGGGGGACGACAGCCGAAGGGATACATCTCGGCGCGATGGCGGGCACCGTCGATCTGCTCCAGCGCTGCTATGGAGGGATCACCACCCACCACGACGCCTTGTGGGTGGATCCTCTCCTCCCTCAAGAGGTTTCGGGTCTCCAGTTCGAGGTGCATTACCGGGGCCATCGAGTCGGGATCGAGATCAGCCCTGAAGTACTGCGGGTGAGCACGCGACCGGGAGTCGCCTCCCCCATCCAGGTGGGACTCGCCGGTGAAGTGATCGAGCTTGGCCCGGGCGAGACGCGGCAGGTGCTGCTTGTCGGGGAGGCGGCGCGAAAGCCAATCGACACCGGCCACGTTGCGTTTGGCGGGCTTCGGCGCTGGCGGCGTCGTCGGCACAGAACGACATGACCATGAGTCTGCAGGGCGCGAAGGCGTCCCAATTGTCGCGGGTTGCTCGCCTCGCTTACGAGATCAAACCGAATTTCGGCGTCTGTCAGGGCAACAATCCGTGCCCTAAGCCCCGCAATCATCCGAACCCCCCTTGATTTCTGGCGGTTCGAGGAGTACAGGGAGGAATAAGAAATGACCGGTCGCCTAAAGGGGTGACTGCACAAGGAAAAGGCTTCCCCGATCGACGGACCCCCGGGCCCTCGTGGCCGGGGATTGAAGGCAACCAAGGCAGCCAGTTTCGAGACTTCCCGGCGTCTCCAGTCTCCGGACAATCCGTTCCATCGCCCGGAATCCCGAAGGAGTGCAGGTGTCTATGTGCCCAGTTTGCGGATGGCCGCCCGGTGCAGCCTGGGCTCTTCGTCACGGACGAGCCGTCTGTACAGCCTGTGGTGCTGTATTGATCCAGCGTGACGGCGATGGCTCGACAGACCACCTCGCTGATACGAGGATCGTAAATGGGCACGAGCCGGCCGTGGCGACGCCACTCGAGGACTCGATCGAAGCACTGGTTCGCACTGCCTACGAGGAATGGACACAGATCGAAGGCCTCCACGCGGATACTGAGGAGGCCCCCGCATCCTCTCGATCACTCGAGGATCACGGTGACGGCCAACCGCCCAGGAAAGTGGTGTCGTGGGCCGACATAGAGGCATGCGCCGAGACCGCCACCGATATCGGTCCTCAGATCCGAACCGAGCTCGCCCGATACCACCTTCCGCGCCCCGAGCGGGAGCCGCTGATCACACCGATCTCGACGCCGCGAAAGTGGCCTGGTCGGGTCATGGTCGCTGCCTCGGTGGGCGCCGTCCTTGCGCTCGGACTGCTCCGCCTCACCCACGGTCCCGGGGTAGCAAGGCCCCCCCACTGGCCCTCGCTCGCTCCTTCAGGGGTTTCCTCGGGCGTTCCCACGTTCTCTTCGAATCGAAGCGCAGGTCAGCCTGCCTCGAGGCCTGGAGTGACGGCCGTGCTCCGCATCACGTCGCCGTCTTGGCTCCGAGCCAGTGCGGACGCCCGAGTGATCCGCCAGGAAACGCTACCCGCCGGATCGCGGGTCACGTTCCACGCCAAGAAACACCTCGAATTGGTGCTTGGAAACGCGGGCGGGGTCACCTTGCGGGTGAACGGCAAGCTGATGCCGACTGGTCGCCTCGGCCAGGTCGTGCATCTTGCGTTCACCTGGCGCCACGGCCTCGTCCTCAGTCGATGACGCCCTCGAGGCTGACCATCGGTGAGGACCAACCGGCCATTGGGTCGAACTTGTTCGAAGGGCGTGGCCTGCGTCCACATGCAAGCCTTTCGACCTAGGTCGGAGATGGGGCGACCGGCCGTAGCGCCCATCTCGTGACTCTCGGACACTCAGTGGTGGGGGAACACTTCCCCGCTCCAGGTCCCTCCCGGAGGGACAGGCCTGACCCGAAGGGGGTGGACCTGGGGTCAGGTTACGCACGCACAGGGAAGAGGAAATGCCGTTGTCCCTTTGCCCCGTTTGCGGGTCCGACCGAGTAGTGATCGTGGTGAGCCCCAAACATCGCGCCTTCTGCGCCCGATGCGGCACCAAGTGGGTTCAATACGGCGACGAATACCGACACGTCGAACCTCACGTGGTCGACCCCCGCCATCCAACGTTGCGGAGCCGCCGCGACCCTCGGTAGCCCAAGGCTAACCGAGGGCCAGTTCGGTCAAGGTGAAGCCATTTCAGCCTTAGCTCCGGAGCTGATTCGCGGTACCCTTCCTGCTGAAGGGGGGATGCCCGCGAGACGGTTGCCGCCTCGGATAGCTTCCCTCGATGGAGGACCTGTCGGTTGAGCTGTCCCAACTGTGGCTCCCAGAATTCCCCCGGCCGCAAATTCTGCGGGAGCTGCGGAGCTCCACTCGCCCTGACCTGCCCGGCATGCGGAGCGGCCAACGAGCCCGGTGTGAGGTTCTGCGGCGAGTGCGGGAGCGCGCTCACCAGCGACGCCGGCACACCGTCCACGTTTCGCACCTCAGTGGCAGCGCCTGGCGGTGGTGGCCCAGCCGCACCCGCGTACACCCCTACCGCCGAGCGGCGTCTGGTCTCGGTGCTGTTCGCCGACCTCGTGGGATTCACGACGCTGTCAGAGACTCAGGATCCCGAGGAGGTCCGTGAACTCCTCACTCGCTACTTCGACACCTGCCGCACGCTGATCGCCCGGTACGGCGGGTCCCTCGAGAAGTTCATCGGCGACGCGGTCATGGCGGTGTGGGGCACACCGATAGCGCAGGAGGACGACGCGGAACGAGCCGTCCGGGCGGCCCTCGAGCTGACGGCGGCCGTGGCCTCGCTGGGCCAGGAGGTTGGCACGCATGACCTCAGGGCGCGCGGTGGGGTGCTCACCGGTGAGGCTGCGGTCACCCTTGGTGCGGAGGGTCAGGGAATGGTCGCCGGGGATCTGGTCAACACCGCCTCACGCATCCAGGCCGCGGCGCCACCCGGTCAAGTGTTCGTCGGAGAGGTGACCCGACGGGCCACCGAGGCCGCCATCGTCTACGAGGATGCAGGGTCCCACTCGCTGAAAGGGAAGGCCGAGCCCATTCCCCTGTGGCGCGCGCTCCGAGTGGTCGCCGGGACGCGAGGCTCGATGCGGCCGTCGGGCCTCGAGGCCCCCTTCGTGGGACGAGACCGCGAACTGCGCCTGGTGAAGGAGCTGTTCCACACCACGGCCGAGGAGCGCCGCGCGCACCTGGTCTCCGTGATCGGCATCGCCGGGATCGGCAAGTCGCGCCTGTCCTGGGAGTTCGAGAAGTACATCGACGGGCTGGCCGAGGATGCCTGGTGGCATCGGGGCCGGTGCCTTTCCTACGGGGAGGGCGTGGCGTACTGGGCCCTCGCCGAGATGGTCAAGATGCGTTGCGGGATCCTCGAGGATGAGGATTCAGCGTCCGCCCGGCAGAAGCTTCGCGGGGCCATCGAGGAGCACATCTTCGATGAGGCAGAGCGCAGATGGGTGGAGCCCCGTCTGGCCCACCTGCTCGGGCTGGAGGAGCGGTCGGCCGGTGACCAGGAGAATCTCTTCTCGGCCTGGCGGATCCTCTTCGAAAGGCTGTCCGAGAAGCTGCCAACCATCCTGGTCTTCGAGGACATGCAGTGGGCTGATGCCGGACTTCTGGACTTCGTCGAATACCTGCTGGATTGGTCCCACAACTTCCCGATCTTTGTGATCACCCTGGCCCGACCGGAACTGGCCGATCGTCGCTCCGACTGGGCGGCCGGAAAGCGTGGCTTCAGCTCCCTTTACCTCGAGCCCCTGTCGCCCCCGGCCATGGAGGAACTGATGTCCGGGCTGGTGCCCGGCCTTCCGGAAGACCTTCGGGCCAGGATCCTCGAACGCGCTCAGGGCGTACCCCTGTACGCGGTCGAAACCGCCCGCATGCTGCTCGATCGGGGCCTGCTGGTGCGGGAGGGCGATGCGTACAAGCCGGTCGGGCGGATCGAGACGCTCGAGGTTCCAGAGAGCCTCCACGCGCTCATTGCCGCTCGCCTGGACGGATTGACACGGGAGGAGCGGCGGATCGTCCAGGATGGCTCCGTCCTCGGGAAGATCTTCGCCAAGCCCGGCCTCCGGGCCCTGACCGGGCTCTCCGATCACGAGCTGGACCCGCTGCTCACCTCGCTGGTGCGAAAGGAGGTCCTATCGCTGCAGGCGGATCCCCGATCGCCCGAGCGGGGCCAATACGGGTTCCTCCAGGACCTGATGAGGAAGGTGGCCTACGACACCCTCTCCAAGAAGGAGCGAAAGGCCAAGCAGTTGGCCGCCGCGGCATTCATCGAGTCGACGTGGGGAGCCGAGGAAGAGGAGATCGTCGAGGTCGTCGCGGCCCACTACCTCGAGGCCTACCGGGCCTTCACCGACTCGCCCGACGCGGCCGAGATCAAGGCCAAGGCCCGAAACATGCTGGCCCGTGCAGGCGACCGGGCGGCCTCTCTTGCGGCGACGTTGGAGGCCCAGCGCTATTACGAGCAGGCCGCCGATCTGACCGATGATGCGCTGAGCAAGGCGACTCTCCACGAGCGCGCCGGCATGGAGGCGTGGGCTGGCGCCCGCTCGGACGACGCGTCGTTTCATTTCGAGCGATCCGTCTCCTTGTTCGAAGACCGGGGGGAGACACACCCCGCGGCCAGGGTCACCGCCCGCCTCGCCGAGGTCATGTGGCAGCGAGGCAAGCTGGAGCAGGGCGTGGAGACCATGGATCGATCCTTCCAGATCCTCTCGAAAGAAGAGCCCGACGAGGATCTCGCCGGGCTGGCGGCCCAGGTCGGTCGGTTCATGTATTTCTCCGGAGACGCGGGCCTCGCCGGCGAGCGCATCGAGGCCGCTCTGGACATGGCCGAGGCGCTGGGATTGCCGGAGACCCTCTCCCAAGCTCTCAACACGAAGGCCCTCATCCTCAACGCCAAGGGACGCTGGCAGGAGAGCCGGGCGCTTCTTCGGTACGCCCTCGACGTGGCGCTCGAACATGACAAGCCCTCCGCGGCGCAGCGCGCCTACGTCAATCTCGCGGATCTGACCGCGACCGACGACCGATACCAGGAGGCAGATCGGTTCGTTCGGGAGGGCCTGATGCTCGCCCGAAAGGTCGGGAACCGATTCTGGGAAATGGTGTTCCTGGGGTCCGTCTACCCCCGGTTCATGCTGGGCCAGTGGAACGAGGCGCTCGACTCGCTGGCGGAGCTCCCGGAGGAATGGGAAACGGCGAGGGCCGCCGTGTCCCAGGGGGTCATTGCGGTTGGGACCGCCATCAATGCCCACCGAGGGAGGTTGGAAGCAGCCGAACGACACATCCATCGGTTCGCCGAACTGCAGTCCTCCGCCGATGTTCAGGAGCAGGCCGAATATGGCTTCGGCCGATCGGCGCTCTTCCTGGCCCAAGGGGAAGCGGCAGAGGCCCTCCGGATCGCTGAACAGGCGCTGGAGATGCGCCACGCATTGGCGATCAGCCACCAATCAGTGAAGGAGGCCTATGTGGTGGCGGTGGAGGCCGCTTTCGGACTGGCCAACCTCGACAAGGTCGAGGAGCTCCTGGCTGTCGTCGACCGCTTGCCTCCGGCCCGACGCCCCCAGTTTCTCCAAGCTCAGGGGCTTCGCCTCGCGGCGCGGCTCGCTCATCTGAGGGGGCACACCGATCAGGTGGAGCCCCAATTCAAGGGTGCCGTGGGACTGTTTCGAGAGATGGCGGTTCCGTTCTGGATGGCCGTCACGCTGCTCGAGTACTCCGAGTGGCTCGCTGGCAGGAAACGTAATGAGGAAGCCGTACCGCTCCTCGCCGAGGCCCGCGAGATCTTCGAGCGCCTCGAAGCCAGGCCTTGGCTGGAGCGACTTGCAGGGTCCCGCGCTGGAGTCCGGCCCCTGGTGGATACGCCCATCTCGAGCTAGGACCGCGCCCGGCCCTCGGCCAGCCGGTCGATCCGGTCCTCGAGAGGACCCGGACCTTGATCAGGGTCCCGCTGGGTCGGCCAGGCGTTCCTCGATGATCTGGGTGGCGGCCTCCGCGCTCATCGAATGGCCGGTGATGGCGGCGATGAATTCCCCTCGTTCCAGGATGTAGACCTCGGAGTCGGCCAGCGCGATTACCGTTGCGCTGCGGGGTGCTTCCCGGAGTAGGGCAATCTCTCCGAAGAAGTCGCCTTGGGCAAGTGTCGCGACCGGGCGCCCGTCTTTGATCACTTCGAACTGGCCCTCCGACACCACGTAGAAGCGGTCGCCCTCATCCCCCTGGTCGATGATCCGGTTGCCGGACGACACCGCCTGAGAAGAGAGGTGTTCGGCGAGGTGCTCCATGGCGGCGACCGACAGGGGCGCGAGCATGGGCACGTTCCGCAGCAGCGACAGCCCTCGATCCGGTGCCGCGGCCGTCCGATCGATTCGCAGGATACGACGCCACAGCAGAACGGTCACCGTGGGCAGGAATGCTCCGGTGGCGACCATCGCCCATCGGATGCCGATGGCGTGGATGAGCGGAGGGAGGGCGATCGAACCCAGTCCGACCGTCGCCATGACCAGACCGAACAGAAGGCCGAAGACCCTGGCCAGGACCTCGTCCGGCACGCTTCGCTGAAGCAACGTGAAGCCCGCCACGTCCAACACCGCATTGCCCGCGCCGAGGAGAGCGAGGAAGCCGAGGGCGACGGCCGGTCGAGGGTGGACGGCGATCGCGACGATGGGAAGCCCCCACAGGATGAGTCCGATGCCGAACGGGGCGGCAAGGCGGCGGCCCACAAGCCTGAATGACACGACGGAACCGACCAGCCCGCCCGCACCGACGGCGGCCGTCAAGAGCCCCACTCCTGATTCGCCCATCCGCAGCAGGGTCAGCGCCGAGACCACGATAATGACGTTGAGTGCTCCTCGGACCAGGGTCTGGAGCGAGAACAACGTCACGATGAGCCGGGCGTCGTGGTGCCGCGCGAGGCTCTCGAAGGCGCCGAAGGCCTCGCGGGCCAGGCCCTCCGGCCGGGGGCGGCGGCCCCGCAACCCTTCCCCCTCGGTCCGCATCCGGGCGATCGCGATCACCGCGAGCAGGCACGCACCGGCGCTTGCGGCGAAGACGGCTCCAGCGTCGGCTGAGGCCGTGATCACACCCCCCAGCAGAGGACCAACCAGGGTTCCGAGGCTTTCGATGAGGGACGAGACGACGTTCGACGCCACAAGCTCTTCGGAGGACCTGGCCAACCAGGGCAGAATCGAAGACAGGGTAGGCCTGGCGATCGTCGACGCCAGTCCGGTTACGGCGCCCAGGCCATAGACCAAGCCGGTGGGACCGTGCCCGAAGAAGGCAACGGCCGAGGCGGCCAGTGCGAGAGACCACATCGCCGCTACGCCGAGAAACACGCGCTGCCGCGAGTACCGGTCCCCCATCATCGAGGCGAAAGGAGCCACCAGGGCCGACGGGAACATCCTGATCAACCCCGCCAAACCCACTCCGAAGGAGCCACCGGCTTTGAACGCGAAGATGCCGAGCGCCACGAGATAGGCCCAGTCGGCCACCCACAACAGCGCCCAGGCGGCCTGAAGCCGACGAAGGTCGGGATTGCCCACGACCGCACGGACCGCACGGACCGACTCTGACGACCGCCCTGTCATCGGCGCCCCTCATGGAGCATCTGCCGGCTATCCCGTCGGCGCAAGGCCCAATGTGAATCCCAGGGGTGAGCTGGGCGCCTCCCTCTGCCTGTGTTCGCTGACCACTATGAGCGCACAGAACCGGGTTGTACAGATGCGGCTCTGCGACCCAGACTGCTTCCTAGCCTTGCCGCTCGCGGTCGAGATGCGGCACCAAAGGGATTCAAGAGAGCGCCGAACAACGGGACATCGAACCCTACCGGGTGGAGCCCTATCATCCAACACTCCGGAGTTGGCGCAAGTCTCCTTGACATCCTGGCTCCAGTCTGCGTGCGGCTGGAAGATCGCGATAACCTCCATCGTCGTGGCGACCGAAATCCGCGAGGTCAGCCCCGATGAGTTCGAGGAGCTTGGTAAACGATGCCTGAGTACCTCGCCCCGGGAGTCTTCGTCGAGGAAGTTTCGTTCCGGGCGAAATCGATCGAGGGCGTCAGCACCTCGACCACGGGGTTCATCGGATCGGTCCCCGGAGGACCCACCGGAGAAGCCACCCGAATTCGGAGCTTCCCCGATTACGAGAACACGTTCGGCGCCCTCGATCCTGATCGGGATCTTGGCTACGCGGTGCAGCAATTCTTCATCAACGGCGGCGCTCGCGCATGGGTCGTTGGCATCCCCGAGGGGAGGTCTCCTGACGAGTGCCTGAGCGCCCTGGACTCCGTTCCGCAACTGGCCCTCCTGTGTCTGCCGGGCGAGACGGATCCTGACGTCCTGGCCGCCGCCCTGAAGTACGCAGAGCAACGGAGAACTTTCCTAATCGTCGATCCACCCGGTCCCGACCCGGGCGCCGCGGCATCTCTGGTCCGCCAGCTGGCCCGGGCCGGGAGTGCCAATGGAGCGCTGTACTTCCCCAGGCTCCGCCTCTCCGATCCGCTGGGGAGCGGCAAAGAACGGACCTGCCCTCCAAGCGGAAGCGTGGCCGGCATCTATGCGAGGACCGATCTGTCGCGAGGGGTATTCAAGGCGCCGGCTGGGGCCGAGGCCATGGTCCTCGGTGTCCAGGGCGTGGAGATGCTGCTCGACGCCGACGACGTGTCTCGACTGCAAGCCGCGGGGGTCAATTGCATCCGCACCCTGCCGGATGAGGTCCCCCGAGTGTGGGGGGCGCGGACGCTCATAGGAGCGAACGGCATCGATTCCGAGTTCAAGTACGTGCCGGTGAGGCGAGTCGCCCTGTTCATCGAGGAGAGCCTGTATCGGGGGACGCAGTGGGCGGTGTTCGAGCCGAATGACGAGCCTTTGTGGGCACAGCTCCGCCTGGCCACGAGCGCGTTCCTGCACCGCCTGTTCCGCGCCGGGGCCTTGCAGGGCCGCACCTCCCAGGACGCCTATTTCGTGCGGTGCGACCGATCCACCATGAGCCAAGACGACCTGGACAAGGGATTGGTGAGGGTAAAAGTGGGCTTCGCTCCACTGAAGCCGGCCGAGTTCATCATCGTGGATATCGAGCGGCTAACCGCGCGCGTGGCTACGGAGCAGGTCGGACCGGCCACCGGTGAGCCGGGGTTGGTGGTATCGCTGGCCCATCGCCCAGTGGCGAGAGAGGGATTCTCGCTTCAAGTGGAGGGCCCGCACGGCTGGACCACGTGGACCCTGGTCTCCGAGTTGGAAAACTTCGGCTCCGACGAACCCACCTACAGACTCGACGCAGTCAGCGGTCTGGTCATCTTCGGGGACGGTGTTCACGGCGCAGTCCCACCAATGGGGGCCGGCATCCAGGCAACGTACTGGTATGGTTCAGGCCTAAGCGGGGACCGCTAGACCCTCTCGCTCCCGCCACCTGGGGTCCCCCATTCGGCCCATTCTCACGGAGCTCTGCCACCGGTACGTTCGTTCGCCTGACGGCTCTGGGGAGGGCGAATGCCGAGAACGTATCTGGACTTCGACCTGCTGGTGGAGCGGGCCACGCAGGGCTACCGGGCGAGGGTCATCGACTCGCCGGGCGGAGAGGCCACGACCGAGTTCTCCCTGCCGTTCTCGTCCCTGGAGATGGAGAACTTCGTCCTGCGTCTCTCCGGGTCGTTGAGCGCGGCCCGGCGGCAGATCCGCCGACTGGAGTCGCCGGAACGGGAGCTAGTCAAGCGGTTCGGGGGTCAGCTCTTCGGGACGGTCTTCTCCGGGGCCGTGCTGGGCGCCCTCCAAGCAAGCCGGAATGAGGTGTTCCGGAAGGACGCCGGGCTGCGCCTCCGGCTTCGACTGACCGATACCCCGGAGCTCGCCGAGGTGCCGTGGGAGTTCCTGTTCGACCCTGTGGCGAATCGGTTCTTGAACCTGACTCCGGATACTCCGGTCGTCCGGTACCTCGAGCTCCCGGTCCCGGCTGAGCCGCTCGCCGTGACGCCACCGATCAAGGTGCTCGTGATGATCTCGAGCCCGGCGGAGTACCCGCGGCTCGACGTGGAGGGCGAGTGGGCTCGGCTGCAGACATCGCTCGGCGACCTGCTCGAGCGTGAACTGGTCACGATTACGCGGCTGCCCAGCGCCACTCTCGCCGGCCTGCAACGACCGCTCAGGTTGGACGAATACCACGTCTTCCACTTCATCGGCCACGGGGGCTTCGACGAGCAATCGCAGGACGGCGCGCTGGCGCTCGAGGATGGGCAAGGCCGAACGCGCCTGGTGACCGGCCAGGATCTCGGGGTCATGCTGAGCGATCACCGCTCGCTCCAGCTGATCGTCCTGAACGCGTGCGAGGGTGCCCGTGGCTCAGCATCCGACCCCTTCGCTGGGGTCGCCCAGAGCCTGGTCCAGCAGGGAATCCCGGCCGCGATCGCGATGCAGTTCGAAATCACCGACGACGCGGCCATCACGTTCGCCCAGGAGCTGTATGCGGCCATCGCCGATGGCTACCCGGTGGACGCTGCCCTCGGGGAGTCTCGGCGAGCCATCTTCGCCAGCGGAAACGACGTGGAGTGGGCCACGCCCGTTCTCTACATGCGCTCACCGAACGGGCAGCTCTTCGACGTGGCCAAAGGAGCAACGAAGCCCGCGGTCCTGGCCCGGGAACGGCATCAGCGGGAGAAGACGCAGGGGCCGTCACACGTGTCGAGGGAAATCGCCGACACGCGCTCCCCCCCGATGGAATGGCTGAAGCGACGTCTTCCCTGGCTCGTCGGGGCGACCGTCGTTGCCATGGCAGCCTTGATCATCGCGCTGATGGCTGGGCTGAGGGCCAGGCCGGGCCCGGCGCCCACGGCGACCGGACCGACCTCCACAGTCGCACCGACAACCGCCCCACCCGGCGTCGAATCCCAGGGAACGGCCCGGCTCGAAGACCGGACGCAAGGGTTCGACCTCGTCGGCGGTCGAGCCGTCCCCTTGATGCAGAGCACTATGACCTGGGACGGCAGCGCACTATGGATCTTCGACGAGACGACGCTTGGCGCGGTCAATCTCGGGCGAGTGCGCTTCGAAGACTACGTGCCCCCCAGGCTGCGGTCACTCGAGTACCGCAGCTACCCGCCCCTTGGGCAGAGTGACATCCCGGTGGGAACTGTCATCGCCGTTCGCCTTGAATCGACGACCTACGCGAAGGTTCAAATAGTCAAGTACGACGCGAACGGCGTCCTCGAGTTTCGCTGGGTGACCTACCGGACTGCTTCCTAGCGCTGCGGCTCTTCCTCGACGGCGCCGAGTTGGCATACGCGTCGAAGGCCCGCACAATCGACACCCGGCCACTTTCGCTGATCGGGAGCAGCGCCAGCGGCGCCTACCGAAGAATCGGTAGGACTTCGGCATGAATCGTCCGAAGGACCCAATTGGCCGACGCAAGCTGGACCGATTCAACGGGCGCGCATGGATAACGCCGACCCGCCCGCGGACTCTGAGTCGCCGGCTCATCGAGGGGAGACGCAGGAGGGGCCAGCCTTGCCGGCATGGTCCGCCTTCATCGAGCACCTGCGAAGCGGCCACGGGATCGAGAACGTGCCCGACGACGAGGGTGAGGCCTGGCGGCTTCACCAGACGCTGCATGGCCGCTGATCAGAAGGACCGGCTGCCCCTCATTATGGGTGACGGCCAAATGACCGATGGTTCCTCCGACGGGTAACGGGTCATCCTAGTGGGCTCGACCGCCGACCGGGGGCGCCATTGCCTTCTCCAAGTTTCGCCATGCTCAGCGGAGCCGCGCTGTTTGGGGCCTTCGCCGTCTACGTCTGGCTGCGCCGAGGAAGCCCTGGGGCCAAGGGACTCGTGCTCGCGCTCGCTGCTGGGGTTTGGTACATGGCGACGTACGCGCTGGAGCTCTGGACCGTCGGGTCCGCCAAACAGATGTGGGGCGACGTGAAGTACGTGGGGATCTGTTTGATGCCGGCGGCGTGGCTCATCTTCACTCTCGAATACACGGGGCGGGCTCGCTGGTTGACCAGGCGGGTACTCCTCCTTCTGGCCGTCGAACCTCTGGTCGTCCTTACCCTGCTGGCGATCCCCAGTACACATGACCTCGTTCACGTCGCCCCCCTCGCAACTGAGCAGTTCCCGATCGTGCGATTCGGTCCAGCGGGCTGGATCAACGTTTTTTACTCGTACGGTCTGCTCCTGTTCGGCACCGGGATACTCGTGAAAATTCTCTTTGCCATCGCCCGGCCTTACCGAAAGCAGGCTCGAGCGCTCGTCGCCGCACTTCTTGTGCCCCTCCTTTTCAACATCCTCTACAACTTCAACATCGGACCGTTCGGCCGGGTCGACCTCACCCCCTTTGCCTTTGTCCTGGCGGTCGTGGTTGTGGTGTGGGGGATCTTCCGGCTCCGACTCCTCGACATCGTTCCCGTGGCCCGGAGCCGAATCGTGGAGACCATGCAGGATGGGGTCGTTGTGCTCGACGCGTATCAGAGGGTCGTCGATTTGAACCCGGCCGCACAAAGAATCATCGGACATACCGCCAAGCAGTCCGTGGGCCTTTCCCTCGAAAAGTTGATGCCTGAGTACGCAGACCTCGTGGGGCGATCTGAGGGTTCCCCACCCGCTCAATCGGAGATCCGCCTTCACCTGGGACCCGCCCTGCGGGACTACGAGATCACCCTCTCATCCATCCCGGACGACCATGGAAGGGAGAGCGGCAAGCTTTTGGTGCTCCGAGACATCTCCGAACGGAAGATGACCGAGGAGCGTCTGGAGCAGATGGCCCACTACGACTCACTGACCGGGCTCCCCAACCGAAAGCTCTTCTCAGATCGCCTGAGCCAGTCGATCATCCGAGCTCGCCGCAATCAGCAGCTAGTCGGTCTCCTGTTCCTGGACGTCGACCACTTCAAGGACGTCAACGAAACTCTCGGCCATGAGGTCGGGGACAGGCTGTTGCAACAGCTCGCGATTCGACTTCAGGGCTGCGCGCGGGCCGAGGACACGGTGGCCAGGCTCAGCGGTGACGAGTTCACCATGATCCTTCCTGAGATGCAGGCACCTACGGACGCCGCGATCGTCGCAACGCGCATCCTGGAGGCCCTTCAGGATCCCCTCCTGGCTGGGGGCCATGAGCTCTACACGAGCGCAAGCATCGGTATCTGCGTGTGGCCAGCAGACGGAGAGGGTCCTGGGACCCTGATCAGGAACGCCGACATCGCGATGTACCGGGCCAAGGCGCAGGGCAGGAACCGATTTGAGTTCTATGCAACCGATTTCGGTACCCACGCCTCCAAGCGACTGCAGCTCGAGCAGGATCTTCGCCGTGCGCTCGACCGCGGCGAACTGCGTCTTCACTACCAGCCCATCATCTCCTTGGAGACCGGCGAGGTTCACTCCTTCGAGGCACTGATCCGGTGGCAGCACCCCAAGCGTGGCCTCATGTTGCCATCGCACTTCCTGTGGCGCGCCGAGGAGACGGGGCTCATCGAGTCGATCGGAGAGTGGGTGCTCGAGAAATCCTGCCGGGACGCGCTGGAGTGGGGGAAGAATCCCACCGGCCCCACGATCGGGGTATCGGTCAACGTATCTGCCAGGCAGCTGAGACGGCCCGGCTTCTCCAGCGAAGTCGAGGATGTTCTCGAACGGACGGGCCTGGAACCCGACCGGCTGATGCTCGAGATCAGCGAGAGCACGGTGATGGACGACGCCCTCCACGCAGCGGGGGTACTCCACGAACTCAAGAGGCTAGGGGTCAGCCTGTCACTGGATGACTTCGGGACGGGCTCCACGTCCCTCAGTCAATTCGGACGGTTCCCTTTGGATGTATTGAAGATAGATCGGCTATTCGTACAGGGGCTGGGAAGGGATCCAGAGGGCGCCATCATCGTTCAGGCCATGGTGAGTCTGGCCCATGCCCTGGGGTTGAGTGTCGTGGCAGAGGGAGTGGAGACAGAGGGGCAGATGAAGAGCCTCCAGAACCTCGAGTGCGATCTCGTTCAGGGCTTCCTGATCTCTCAACCGCTGCGGATTTCGTCGGTGCCTGATTTCATGAACGCGCGACAGCAGGCCCAATTGGGCATCGCGTAAGTCACTGCTCACGTTCCCACGATTAGGCGCCGTCTCACCGGGAAGACTGAAATCGCTCGAAGAGTACCTGGATCGGGAGACCTGACTGAGGACTGGAGGTGCGGCAGATGCGCTGGAAGTCGGTTGGCGTCCTGATTGTGGTGACGATTGTCCTGGTGGCTGGATTCCTCCCTTCCTCCGCAGCGGCCTCACCTCTCCTGCCCGACAGCATGGCCGCGATCGGGGATTCGATTACCCGGGCGACGGACGTGTGCTGCTGGTACGGCGATCACCCCGGAAGGTCCTGGAGCACGGGGTACGTCTCCGACTCGATCTCCAGCCATTACGAACGGATCCGCGCAGTCAACCCGAGCATGGCCGGCAACGCCCACAACGACGCGGTGGCGGGAGCGAAGATGACGAATGCCGCGAGCCAAGCGACGGCCGCGGTCAGTCAGCACGCGGAGTACGTGACCATCCTGATGGGCGCCAACGACACCTGCACTTCCTCACCAGAGACGATGACGCCCCTTGCAGACTTCAAGAACCAGTTCCAGGCTGCCATGGACACGCTCGAAGCTGGCCTTCCAGCAGGCGCGCACATCTTCGTGAGCAGCATCCCAAACGTCTACCGCCTCTGGCAGATCCTGCATGCCAACCTTTTGGCCCAGGCCGTCTGGTGGGCGGCCAAGATCTGCCAGTCGATGCTCTCGCCGTTCAACAGCAATGACGACCGACTTCAGGTCCTGGGGCGGGAGAAGGCCTACAACGGTGTGCTGGAGCAGATCTGCGGCCAATACGCGAATTGCCGGTTCGATGGCTATGCCGTCTTCAATTACCAGTTCACGACGGACCAGGTAAGCAAGCTCGACTATTTCCATCCGAGTATCTCGGGGCAGGCCACACTCGCCCGCGTCACCTGGGCGCACTCCTGGTGGCCGGGGTAGACGTAGAAGCCTTCTTCTGAGTGTTCCTCCCAGGCTGCGACGCACCCAGCTGACGCAGCGTGGTCCGCTCTACTGCTGCTTCGTCGCGTCCATTCGGCTTAAGGCGAAGGCCATGACTCCTGCGTCTCATACATCCATGCGTCCTCCGCTGGGGCTATCCCCGGAAATGGCCGCGTGACGAATGGTGGGCGACGGCCTCCCACCCGATACTCCCCCAAGAGGAGGCGATAGGGTCAGATGCGGGCGAGAGCGGAAATCGCATGGGGGCCTAGGCCGCCGGTGCGCGGATCATGGCCCCATCCGGGGACGCTGATCCTGCTTGACCGATCAATCTTCGCCGCCCTCCTCGCAAGCGTTCTATTGGCGTTCTCCCTTCTCGTCATTCGACCCCCCGTTTCCGCGTCGACCACCTATGGGGCCGAACGTGTGTCCGTGATCGTGCGGGAGGCGAAAGGTGACACGGCTCAGGTCGAGCGCGCCATCGTGGCCTTCGGTGCCGGCTGGGCCGACACCTGGGCATCATCGACAGCGTCGCCGCTGACGTTCCGGGGAAGGCCGTGGACCAGATCAGCCGGATTCCCGGCGTGCTTTCCGTGACGCTCAATTCTCGGGTGCACCTGCTCGGAACGGTGGATGGGATCGACCCCAACAAGTACGCCGGGTCCTGGGCCAAGGTGGCCCACAACACTCATCTCATCGAGATGTGGCAGCACGGTTGGACCGGCAAGGGGATCGACGTCGCCCTCATCGACTCCGGGGTGGCACCGGTCGCGGGTGTGACCACAAAGGTGATCAACGGCCCGGATCTGTCCTTCGAGTCTCAGGCTCCCAATCTGACAAACGTCGACACATACGGCCATGGCACCCATCTGGCTGGGCTCATCGGGGGCCGCGACAGCGGCCTCAAGGCGGGTCGGGAGGACGAGGACGTCGACAAGTACTTCGTGGGGGCGGCGCCGGGCGCTCGGATCGTGAGCCTGAAGGTAGCCGCCAGCGACGGCGCCAGCGACGTATCGCAGATAATCGCGGCCATCGACTGGGTGGTGCAACATCGCAACTCGGATGGCCTGAACATCCGCGTTCTCAACCTTTCTTTCGGTACCGACGGTACTCAGAGCTACCTCGTCGATCCACTTGCCTACGCAGTCGAGGTGGCCTGGCTCCACGGCATCGTGGTCGTGGTCGCGGCCGGCAATGGCGGTCTCGACCGGCCAAGACTGAACAACCCCGCCTTCGATCCGTATGTCGTCGCCGTTGGCGCCGACAACACCAAGGGAACGGACGATCCCAAGGACGACGTCATCCCTTCGTGGCAGAGCCGGGGGGATGCGGTGCGCCATCCGGATGTCGTGGCGCCGGGCAAGTCGATCGTCAGCGTCCGAGATCCAGGAAGCCTCGTCGACGAAGCAAACCCAGCGGCCAGGCTCGGGCTGGGGCCGCGGTTCTTCAAGGGCAGCGGGTCATCGCAGGCCGCCGCCATCACCTCCGGAGCGGTCGCCACGCTGCTCCAGCAGCGTCCCCAACTTACCCCAGACCAGGTCAAGGCCCTGCTGATGCGAACGGCGCTTGACCTCCCCAACACTGATCAGCTCGCCCAAGGGGCCGGCCTGATCAACCTCCACCGGGCCCGCGAGGCCGCAACCTCCACGGTTGCCACGACGGTACAACTATGGCCTCGATCCGTAGGTACCGGGTCATTGCAGCTCGCCAGGGGATCCGTGCTGGTCGAGGACGAGCAGCTCCTGCTCCAGGGCGAGCAGGACATCTTCGGCAACGCGTGGGATGGGGTGAGCTGGGCATCCAATAGCTGGGCCGGCACCACCTGGTCGGCCGGATCGTGGCAGGGTCGAACCTGGTCGGGTGACTGCTGGTGCGGGCAGAGCTGGAGCGGGCGAACCTGGTCGGGTCGCACCTGGAGCGGATCGTCGTGGTCGGGTCGCACCTGGAGCGGCAGAACGTGGTCTGGCCGAACCTGGAGTGGCGCTGGCTGGTCGGCCGGAGAATGGACGTCTTCAGATGCACCCAGCGCGCTTTCCGCGACGGCCTGGGCAGGCACAATCTGGGGCGACTGAAGGGGCTCCGTGTCGGCACCTCAAACGGCGCCCGTCCGCACAAGGGCGGAGACTGAGCTGATTTCCGACGCGATCCCCGGGCGGAAGGCATCGCTGCTTACCGGACCTCAGCGGATCTGGATGGTCAACCTGTGCCTGCTGGCAGTGGCCTCGGTGCTTCTGGCGTTGGGTTACCAGGTCGAGCCGCCATTGCGCAGCGAGTCCCTTTCCATCTGGGCGCTCATCATGGGGTTCGGGCTCGCGGAGGTCTTCGTCATCCATCTCCGCTTTGCTCGCCACGCGCACTCTTTCTCTCTCTCGGAGATCCCCCTCGTCGTAGGACTGGCGTTCCTGAGCCCCGCGAGCATCGCAACAGCCCAAGCCGTCGGGGTCGGGCTGGCGCTCATCCTGCATCGAAGACAGAAGCCTCTCCGAGTTGCATTCAATATCAGCCAACGTGCCCTCACGACCGTGGCCGCGATCCTGGTCTTCCACGCCATCCTGGACCTCGCCGGCTCTACCTGGCCGGCCCTCTGGGGGGCGGCGTTTGCGGCGACTCTTCTTTCGGACATCCTGGCCGGGATGCTGATCAACCTGGCGATCTCCCTTTCGGAGAACACTCGGATCGCGCTGGATCAGGTCGTGGGAATAGGGACCGCCCTGGCGGTCGCAAATACAGCGCTGGCCCTGGTCGCGGTCATGGTGATCTCGGAACATCCTCTCGGGTTCCTGCTCGTCCTTGTTCCTGCGGCAGCGACGTACCTGGCTGGCAACGCCTATGCAGCCGTGCAGCGCAAGCACGACAACCTGATGTTGCTGTACCGGTCCACCCGTCTGGCACAGAGATCGCTCGACCTCGAGACGATGTTGCCGGCGCTGCTCGATCATGCCAGACAGATGTTCCAGGCGGAGCTGGCAGAGGTCGTGCTCCTGTCGGAATCCGTCCAGGGGCCCCAGATGCGGACCACCTTGAGCTCGGAACTTTCGGAGGTGCTTCACCCTGTCCAGCTGAACTTGCTGGAGGGTGTCTGGGCCAGGGTGGCATCGGAGCGGCAGGGCATCCTCCTTCCCCGCCCCATCTCGAATGACCGACTGGCCGGCTACTTCGCGGACCGAGGGATTCGCGACGCCATCGTGGTCCCCCTGACGGCCGACGACGAGCTCTTGGGAATCATGCTCATCGGAAACCGGCTCGGGGACTTCAGCACGTTCGACGGAGAGGACCTGAAGCTCCTGGAGACATTGGGGAACCACGTCGCCGTCGCCGTCCGCAACGCAAGTCTGGTGCGGCGTCTCGAGGAATCACTGGCCCATGAAACAGATGAACACACTGAAGGATGACTTCGTGGCCACGATCTCTCACGAACTCCGAACCCCTCTCACCAACGTGCAGGGCTATGTCAAAACGCTGCTCCGGCCCGACCTCGAGTTGTCCGCGACCGAGCAACTTGAATTCCTGGAAGGGGCCGATCGACAGAGCGAACGCCTCCGGACCCTGATCGAGGATCTTCTCTTTGCCTCACGAATCGAAGCGTCTCGATCCATGCCCGCTGGCGACACCGTGGCGATCGTCGGCGTGGTTCAACGAGTCCTGACCGAGCGAGGACCAGGAGTCGACCCACGTCGTTTCATCCTCGACCTGGATCCGGAATTGCCGACGCTGCGCACATCGGAGGAGCAACTCTTTCGAATCCTCAACAATCTGGTCGACAATGCGCTGAAGTACTCTCCATCGAACAGCTCTCTCACGGTCCGGGCCAGCCGACAGGGCGACGGGGTGTTGATTTCTATCCACGACCAGGGTCCGGGAATACCGGCCGAGGAAGGGGAAAGAATATTCGACCGGTTCTATCAGATCGACCAGTCGAGCACTCGCCGGGTGGGCGGCGCGGGCATGGGCCTATACATCTGTCGAAAGGCAGCGGAGGCGATGGGAGGGAGAGTCTGGCTCGAACGCTCCGATGCGACCGGATCCGTCTTCTGCCTCTGGCTTCCCCTAGAGCCAGCAGGTAGACCGATAGAAATCAAACCCGCCCTCTGAGATGTTCAGCGTGTAGGCTGTATCAAAGGCGACGACGCCGAAGCCGAAGCCCACCAGATAGGCCGAATCGGCTCCCCAAAGGCACGCTCCCTCTGCGTGACGGTCATCCGGCGGGCACCATCGATTCCTGAGGAGCCGGCTAGTCCGACGCGGGACCGTCCACGTTGATCAGGGAGGTGCCGGTCCCCACGCGGAACAGGACCACCCGTTGCTCCTCCTCCCCCGGGTTCGATTCGCGATGAACGACGTGCTTCGGGATATGGAGGAAGTCGCCCGGGCCTGCTTCCGTCGTCTTTGCCCCGCCGGGCCCGTACTCGATCCTCGCCCTGCCCGCGACCACATAGGCGAATGTCTGGTAGTCGCCGTGGTGGTGCCAGCCGGACAGCATCCCGGGCTCCGTTCTCACGAATCCGACCCACACTCCCTCGGCAGACGCCGCCTCCTGCCTCATCATCCCGGGCGTCTGAGCACCTGGAGGCAGGGTCAGCTCATCCGGCCGGATCACCCGAACTTCACTCCCCTCCATCACCGCTCCCCCTTCTCGACGGCTGCGGTCGACCAACGATTTGAACACGAAGCAGAAGGAGGCGGTCAGCTTCGCTCCTTGACGATCGACTCGGCGGTTGGGCAGGGGACGATCGTGTCCGGACAGGTCCCCATCAGCTGAGGAAGGCTCGCGCCCTCTTATGGGTGCGGAGTCCCTCCCTTGGGCTGACCGGACTCGATGATGGCCTTGAGGGACTGGAGGTCTTTCGAAAGTGACCGCCTGACCGCTCGGGACATCATCGGCCCCGCGATCCGGTACCAGGTACCGGGCTCGCCCTCGACTCGGATCGCCACCAGCGTGCCGGCCGAGGCGTCATCGAACGAATAGGTGACTACCATCGGGAAGGGGCTCTTGACAGATCGCATCAGCAGTCGGGAGCCCGGGTCGAGCTCGGCGACCTCCAGCACGTACTCGATCCGCTTACCAAGGAAGCTGGCCACCCTCCGCACCTTCGAGCCCTTCTCCAGCGGCAACTCCGTCAGCACCTCTACCTCGCTGACGCCGCCTATCCATGTCGGATCGTTGCGCGGGTCCATAGCGTAGCCAGCCACTCGATCCCGGGGCGAGGCGATCGTCGTCTCCGCCATCACGTCGATGGCCATCGGCGTTCCCACCTCCTCTCCAATGAGCAGCCGAGCCCGGCCTCCCGGCAAGGACCGTAAGGACGGCGGAGAGCTCAGCTGAGGAAGGGCTCGGGCTTGCCGGTCTCGCAGTATGACTTCAGCCGACCCACGACCTGACCCCACACGAAGTTCACGTGGGCGTAGTCCATCTCGGTGTACTCGGGGCCCCAGCCTTCGTGGCGGAAGAGCACGGTGATGCCCGACCCTTGCACCGCCGGGCTCAGCTCCCAGGTCACCGTGGTTCCCGCCCAGTGCGGAAAGTCACCCAGGCAGCTCCAGGCAACCCACTTCCCCGGCTCCAGCCCGTCGATCCGCATCTTGAGATCGACCGGCGCGCCGGCGAAACGGAAGACTGCCGCCGAGCCCACAGTTGGCTCCGCCTCACTCTGCGGAGTCCAGAACGACGCCAAACCTTTCGAGGTCGTGAGCGCCTCGTAGATTGCTTCCTCGCTCGCCTCGACCTCCACCGCGTGCAGCATTGGCCCTGCCATGCGACCCCCTCTTCTCCGGACGGCTGAGGGTATTTAAGTCGTGCCTTTAGCGGTTTGTCAAGGGTGCTTCAGGATGTGCTTAAATAGGATCCGTGCAAGCCTCGCTTCGAGCCGTCTCCATTCCGCGGCGCCGGGAGATTCTCCGCCTGGTGTGGGACAAGGAGCTCTCGGCCGGGGAGATCGCCTCACATTTCGACGACGTGAGCTGGGCAGCCGTCTCGCAGCACCTTCGCGTCCTTCGAGAGGCCGGCCTGGTCCGCGAGCGGCGCGACGGGAATCGCCGCCTGTATCGCGCCGACCGGCGCGCGCTCGGCCCTCTACGCTCGCTGCTGAAGTCCCTCTGGGTGCAGGATCTCGATCGGTTGCGCATGCTGGCGGAACAGGAAGAGCAGGGAAAGCGAAGGCCGTGAGAGTCGAACGTGATCAGCCCGAGGAAGTCGTGGTGGAGGCGCGCGTGGAGGCGCCGCCGGAGGTGGTCTTCTCCTTCTTCACCGAATCCGAGAAGTATCGCCGATGGCAAGGACAGGAGGCCGAGCTCGACCCCCGCCCGGGGGGCACATACCGGGTGAAGATGGACGATACGAATGTAGTCCGAGGTGAGTACGTCGATGTGGACCCTCCCCACCGGGTGGTGTTCACGTGGGGATTCGAGGGAAACGACGGCCTGCCTCCGGGGGCCAGCCGCCTCGAGATCACGTTGGTCCCGGACGGAGAAGCCACGATCGTTCGCCTCCGGCATACCGGGCTTCCCGATGAAGAGACGCGCTCGCAGCACCAGGCGGGCTGGCAACTCTATCTCGGTCGACTCGCCGCTGCCGCCCCCGGCCCGACCCGATAGCCGATAGATCGAGGGGCAGGCCTTCCCCTCACAGCCCCTCGTCACGAGCGAGCCTGCCTTTCGCTGGCCAGGACGGCTGCGACCAGCCAGCCCACGCCGACCGGCCCACCCTCCACGATTCCCAGTCCGCCGGGGGTGATCCCAAAGCTGGTCACCACCTTTCCGCCGGCGGGGCGAGCAGCACCATGGCCGCAAGGGCGGCGAACGCGATGGCTCCGGATGCGAGCTCGCTCCATGCGGCTTGGGCTTTGCTCGCCCCGACCTCGCGGTACCGGGCAAAGTAGTAGCCCTCGGCGAATTCGCTCGCGCTCCTTGGTGCCGCGATCCGTCTCGTGTGCCATCGCTTGGGTAGGTGTACCCGCGGGAAGAACAAGAACAGAGCTATCCAAGGAGGGCAGCATGGCTCGCGCGATCTGGAGCGGGGCGATCAGCTTCGGGCTGGTGGCGGTGCCGGTGAAGCTCTACCCCGCCACCGAACAGAAGGACATCCGGTTCCACCAGTTCAAGGAGGGAACCCAGCAGAGGATCCGGAACAAACGGGTCTCGGAGGACACCGGGAGGGAGGTCGACTACCAGGACATCGTCAAGGGCTACGAGGTGGACAAGGGCAAATTCGTCATCGTCACGCCCGAGGAGCTGGAGGCGGTGGCTCCCGAGAAGACCCGGACCATCGAGATCGAGGATTTCGTCTCCCTCGACGACATCGACCCCATCTACTACGAGAAGACCTATTACCTGGCTCCCGAGGACGAGGCCGGAGCCAAGAAGGCGTACGCCCTGCTCCTTCAGGCCATGAAGCAAGAGGGCCAGGTGGCAGTCGGACGGTTCGTCATGCGGACCAAGGAGTACCTGGCCGCCATCCGCCCCATGGACGGGATCCTCGTCCTGGAGACCATGTTCTTCCCCGACGAGATCCGACAGGCCTCCGAGGTGGACAACGTCCCCGTGCGGGCCAAGGCCGGTGAGCGCGAGCTGAAGATGGCCCGACAGCTCATCGGCTCGCTCGCCACCGCATGGAACCCCTCTCGCTACCACGACGAGTATCGCGAGCGGGTGCTGAAGTTGATCCGGGACAAGGCCAAGGGCAAGGAGGTCGTGCTTCCGGCGGCCCCCGAGCCATCCAAGGTGGCCGACCTCATGGAAGCTCTTCGCCAGAGCATCGAGGCCACCAAGCAAGGTGGGCGCGCGGCTGGGGCCTCAGCCAGTAGCGACGGTCAGCGGCCGAGCGCCAAGAAGTCCAGCAAGGCAAAGGCGACAACCCGCCGCCGCCCCACTCAAAAAGGCCGGAAGCTGAAGAAAGCCTCGTAGAGAACATCAGTCGCCGCCGTAGACTCCAACGGCACTGGCGACAATCCCGACGGGCCGCTGTCCAAGTTCGACGTGTATACGGTCAGGGTGTCGATCGGCTAGCGGCCGGCCCTCTTGGAGGTCGACCTCTTCGTCGACTTCTTGGCAGAGGCTCTCTTCGTTGACTTCTTCGCGCCACTCTTCCGTGCGGCGGGCCTGGCCGCCGTGGCCCTTTTCGCTCCTGTCCGGGCCTTCGTCCTACTCGTCGGCTTCCTGGCCGCAGTCGCGGCCTTGGTCCGCCGTGGCTGGGCCGCGGCCTCCAGCTGCCGGGCGAAGCCGCGCTGTTGTCTCAGCAGAGCGTCGATCTGACGGCTGATCCGGTCCTCCAGCGCCTGACGGGCGTCGTCCAGAGCCTGGATTCGCTTCTCGAATTCCTGCCACATGTTCCCGGCCTGCTCCTGAAGCTGCCGGGTCAGACTCTGAAGATGGTCCCCCTGGCCGGTCAACCAGTCCTGGAACTGCCTCCTGAGCCGTTCCTCCAGCGACTGCGCCTGAGTCGGCTCCATCTCCTGGTCGCCCATGGCGTCGACCCCCTTCCCCTCTGGTCGTGGGCACCTTGTCGTCCGCCGCCAAAAACGGCTGCCCGAACTTCGAAGATACTCCCTTCGCGGTGCACGTGTTTCCGCGGTTTCACAAAGAAAGAGGGAGCCCACCTGAGTGGACTCCCTCCTTCGGTTCGGCACGCTCGGACCGGGCGCGTCGGGCTCGATCCGGGCCCCAGAACGGCTTGGTTAGACCTTCGCTACCTCGCCCTGGAAGAACGCCAGGTCGCCGACCTGGTTCGATCGCAGCTGGATCCGGTCGCTCAGGTTTTCCTTCACCCATGACGCGGCAACAGGAGCCGCGGCCTCGGCCTGCTCGTGGGTCTCCCACAGGCTGATCGACAGGCAGGACTTGTCGCCCAGGTCGGCCAGACCATAGCGAATGAAGCCAGGCTGCTGCTTGAACTTGGGAAGCATCCCGGTCTTGGCGGTGTCGGCGAGCTCCTGGAAGGTGCCCTTGGTGATTCCGTAGGTTGCAACGCGAACGTGCTGCATGTGTCGTTCTCCTTTGATCGGTCTTGCTCGGGCGCTTGTCCTGACCGACTGGGGGGCAACTTGAGCCAGATCGAGAGCGAACGTCGCTCGGGGTATCAGGCCTTCGCTGAGAACCAGCGGCGGGACGGGATCGGACGCGGTCCCGTGGGTTCTGGGCTCCCGTCTAAGAACGGGATCGCGACTTCTTCATGGAGTATGCGCAGGTTTGATCGAGTCTGTCAGATCGCAGAGGCGCCGCATCTCATGCCTGCGGCGATCTAGCGAGGACCTCGTCCAACATCGCTTCGGCGTTCTCCTCCGTGGAGTCGAAGGCAAATATCAGCTCGGAGATCAGGATCTGACGCGCCTTGGCCAGCATGCGCTTCTCCGCTGCCGACAGGCCCTTGCCCTTCTCTCTCGAGGAAAGGTCCCGGACCAACTCCGCCCCCTGGTAGATATCCCCCGAGACGAGCTTGGCCAGGTTCACCTTGTATCTCTGGCTCCAGAGAAGCGGCATCACGCCCTCGTCCTCACGAAGGACATCGAAAACCTTGCGGACCTGTGCCTTGGACGCCACCGCGCGCATCCCGACCTGCGCCATGCTGTCGAGCGGCACCATCAGGGTCAGGCTCCCATGAGAAAATTGGAGCTTGGCGTAGGTCCGCTGCTCCCCGAACATTTCCCGATCTACCACATCCTCGATGACCGCTGCCCCATGGTGCGGGTACACGACCTTGTCTCCTTTTCGGAACACAAAACCCCCTCGTGGATCGCCGATCCGTGGGAGTGAAGGGCGGCGGCGGAATGCCATCGGTCACTCGCTCTGCGTGAACTCAGGCAGCTGCCTGGTTGCACAAGTTTAACAGTGCGAGCGCATTCCCGACCGCAGTTAGACCCAACTGCGTGCCAGCAGCTGTCGCTTCATGGTGACACCCGGCCGTTACAACTTCGGGCTGGCCCCCTTCCGCTCCGAGCCGTGGCCGAGAATTCTGGCGTGGACGTTCTCCTCGGCGGTGGTCTCACTCCTCTTCTGTGGTGCCGAGTGGCTCATCGTCACGAGGCAGCCGGGGAACACGATCGGCTGGGCAGCGAGCTCCATCCCGAGGCCTCATGGTCCGAGGACGACGAGCCTCATTCCCCCTTACCCCTCGCCGGGGGCAGGCTCCCGTCCTTTCCCGAGGAGTCCGCCTTCGAGGTCCGGCACCACAGCGGGCTGCTCGGCGCCCTGATCGTGGCCATGCCCCCCTCCGACCCGATGAACCCGGCAAAGGCCAAGCTGGTGGAAGATCTGGCCGCGCAGGCGGCTGGTTGCTTCGCAACGTGCGGCTCATCGAGGAGCTCCGAGCCTCTCGTCGGCGCCTGGTGGCCGCGCAAGACGATGAGCGCCGCCGCCTGGAGCGCAACATCCATGACGGAGCCCAGCAGCAGCTGGTGGCCCTGTCGATCAAGTTGGGGCTTGCCGAGTCGCTGGTCGATGGGGACCCGGACAAGGCTCGCGAACTCATGTCCTCCCTTCGAGCGGAGTCCGCCGAGGCTCTGGAGAGCCTGCGTGACCTGGCCAGGGGCATCTACCCGCCCCTGCTGGCCGACCAGGGGCTTGCCTCGGCGCTCACCGTCCAGGCTCGTAAGTCTCCCGCGCCGGTCACGGTGGAATCGGACGGCATCGGACGCTACCGGCAGGACGTGGAGCCGGTGGAACCCTCAGGGTCCAGAGCGGGCCAGGGGTTGGAACCACCGTCACCGGCCGAGTGCCAGCAGGTGAGTCGACCGCAGGCATGGGATCCTGAGCGCGAGCTCGTCAAGGCTTCGGGCACCCGTTGACAGGTCGAAGCGCGAGGCTACACTTCGGCGCCGTCAGGTGAGGATCCAGACCCGCCTGACCGCCTTGGCGTGAGGGAGGCACCATGGTCGGTCTTTCGGCGAATGCCCCTCTGTCGCTGGTCTTCTTCGGCGTCAGCTCGGTGACCGCGTGGGTGGTCCCGGCGATCCTGTTCGTGTTGGTCATCATTGCAAGCTGGATGGGGATACGGTGGGCCTTCTCCCACGAGATGAGCGCTCTTCGCTCCGCACCACTCTTCAGCGGACTGTCGACAGACCAGGGTGTCACGTTGCAACTCAGCTCGCGCGGCCTGACGCGCACGCTCGAGCGGTACCCCTCGATCGCTCGCCTGATCTTTCTCAAGCTGAGGACCTTGCTGCAAGCCGAGGGCGATTCCGTTCCCCCCGATGACGCCCCCGTCGACCAGTCAGTGCTCATCGACGTCTGTCAACGCCTGCGCAAGTACCGCGATCTCGACTGGTCGCCATCTCCACCTTCCCGTCGACGGTCCCTCCTCCGTAGATAGTCCAGACGATCCGCCGGCCGATCTCTGTGTGTGCGCTCGGCCGGAGTCCTGATCCCCCTCTGGGCGCAATCTTCCGGTTCTCCCAGGGTGCCCGGCTAGCTTGCCGAGCAACGAATCGGATCCACCGGGACGAAGGAGCAACGCCATGATCACACCCGCATCAATTGGCGACTGGGCGATGGACGTGGGCCTGTTAGGGATGCTGAGTGGCTTCGCCGCGCTCGTGTACCGCTCGATAGCCCGCTCGATCGAGCCGGGCATCCAGGCGGGCTCCGGCCCGATCCTCTTTCCGCATCCAGTCGAACAGCACTAAGGCCATCGCCGGCAGCATGAGAACCATCGACGCGATCCACATCAACGCACCGGCCAGATGCTGGTCCGCCAGAGCAGAGGTCCCGAGCGCGGAGGCCGTGAACATGTAGTGCGGGTACAGCACCTGGTCTGAGCTGTAGATGGCCAGGCCGAGGAACGCCATCTGCGGCATGGCCAGGAACAGATACAGCAGCCGAGCCGGATGGGTGATGCGGGACGAACCCGCCTCCAGCCCGACGACGGGCCGCCAGAACAGCACCGCTGCAATGACGTAGAGGGCGTGCTCGAGCCCGTGGACCGCTTGGTTGTCGAGCGCACCCTCGTAAAGGTTGGTGAAGTGCGAGGCCCACAGAGCGACGGTGAACACCGACCAGCTGACCACCGGATGGGAGAGCACCGCAGCTGGGCGGCTGTGGACGAGGGGTACCAGAACCCGCCTTCGGAACGAACCGGTGGACGCGCGGAGAGCCAGCACGATCGGAGTGCCCAACACTATCAGCGGGGCTGCGACCATCGTCAGGAGCAAGTGCTGGACCATGTGGATGGAGAACAGCCGGCCGCTATACGCCTGGATGGGTGACTGCAGGGCCAGGTAGACGACGACGAGGCCCGACAGAAAGCATGCCACTCGCCACCGCGGGAACGACGGCCGGGCTTGCCCAGCTCGTGCCAAGCCGTGCAGGTAGAGGGCCGCCGCCGCGAACAGCCCCAGCGCGACGATCGGGTCGAAGCTCCAGGAACGCAGGATGGTGAGCGGGGCCCTCGGGTCGGCGAGGGAAGATCGTCTCAGGGCAAGAATTGAAACCAGCGCCACCACCGGTCGGCTCTAACCCACCGGAATGTGCCCGGCCACGGCGTCGGCGGGACGGGCCGGCTCGGCTGCCCGATCACGTACGCGCCGAGTGGCCGCCAACGGCAGGCGAAGGGCGAAGGTGCTTCCCTTCCCAGGCGACGACCGCACATCGACCGAGCCACCGTGGGCTGCCGCAACCGCCTTCACCACCGATAGCCCCAGGCCAACGCCGCCACCGTCCCTGCTCCGAGCCGGATCTGCCCGCGCGAATCGATCGAAGATCCGCTCCAAGCCTTCGGGCGAGATCCCCGTGCCGGTATCCGCCACCGCCAGGACCGCAGTTTCCGCCCGCCGCTCCAGGCTGAGCTCGATCGAATCTTCGGGTGTCGTGTGCTTCACGGCGTTCTCGATCAGCGCGTCTAGGGCGAGCTGTAGCCGGTCGGGGTCCCCGTCGACCGTAGCTTCATCTACCGCCCCGACCGACCAGCGCCTGTCCTCCGTGGACCACCGTCTGAGGGTTTCCACAACCAGGGGAGCCAGATCCACAGTGGACGTGTGCAGGAACCCCGGATGGTCGACGGAAGCAAGGATCAACAGGCGGTCCGCAAGCCGCTGGAGGCGGAGCATCTCGTCCATCGCGACCCCAGCATCCTTCACCACTGGCTCCTCCGTGGACATGCGCTTGATCAACTCTGTGTGGCCGAGAGCCACCGCGATCGGCGTCCGGAGCTCGTGCGATGCATCCTGGATGAACCGCCGCTCCCGCTGGAGCAGGGCCAGGTTCACCTCGGAGATCCGCTCCAGGTCCTGCATCATCGCCAGCCTGCGCCTGGCGTGCCAGACCATGGCCACGAACATGGCCGACATGAGGGGGACCTCGGTGATCTCGTCGAGCGGCTGCTTCTCGCGTAGGATGTCGATCCCGATGAACATGCTGGTCGCAATGATCACCACGGCCAGGGTCCACATCGTCGAGCGCACCTTCCACACCCGGAACCCATACAGGATGGTGACGCTCACCCAGATGAAGTGAAATGGCACGGTCTCCCAGGTGGGGAAGGCCAGCATGGCCGCCAGGTTGAGGGCGGCGAAGAGCGCCCACGCGATGTCGATCCAATACTCGCGGAGCGGCCACCTTGGGCGATCAGGAAGAACCGACACGATATCCCGCCCCGCGCACTGTCTGGATGAGGTCGGATCCGAGCTTGGCGCGCAGTCGTCTCACGTATACGTCCAGCACGTTGGTGCCGGGATCGAAGTTGTAGCCCCACACCGAATTCAGCAATCGCTCCTTGGAGACTGTGGCGCCGGCGTTCCTCATGAGCTCCTGGAGGAGGAGGAACTCCCGCTCGGCCAGCGCAACCGGTCCGGAACCTGTGTCGGCTTCTCGGCGGACCACGTCGAGCGTCAAGCGACCCGCGACCAGTTTCGGAACCGAGGAGCGTGCGTGCGCCCGGAGGCGAGCCCTGATGCGAGCGACGAGCTCGTCCAGGACGAATGGCTTGGTCAGATAGTCGTCTGCCCCCAGATCCAGGCACCCCACCTTGGAGTCCCGATCATTGAGGGCGGACAGGATGATGACCGGTTGGTCCGGCCTCCGGACGACGACATCCCGCAGCACCGAGGTCCCATCGAGGCCCGGCATCAGTAGATCCAGGACGATGACGTCGTAGCGGCCGGACAGTGCCATCTCCAGTCCCTGGACGCCGCTCGGGGCAACATCCACCTCGAATCCTTCGGACTGCAGGCCACGCGAGACGAAGTCGAGGATCCGTGGCTCGTCGTCGATCAGAAGAATGCGCCTCGGCGAGGCTTTCAGCGCGGAGCCTGGCACTGCCATCTGCGACGGCATGGCGAGGCTAGCTTAGTTCCGGGTCCAGAGTCGGTGCAGCCCTCCGCGCCACGGCGGCCATTACAATTCTGTAATCGTGCCTCCAAACGGCCTGGTCACTCGACCGGGCCACGCCGTCCGGGTTGACAGTTCTGTCATGTAGCCGATTCGGCCATCCGAGGCTCTCTGCCTGTGCGTAGCCTGTGCGTAGATTGCGTCGCCAACTCGCGTTCGGCGTGCTAGCGGAAATCGTCCTTGGGGGTGAGGACTCATGGCAGGCAGGGAAGGCGCAGTTCGGGCCGTCGGAAGGGCCGTGGCGAGGTCGGAGCCGCTGGGAAGGTCGCGCGGAAAGAATGCGGGATGGCGATTGCTCGCGGTCACCGCGGTGTTCGCCCTCGTCTCTACAGCCTGCTCCAAGAGCTCGTCGTCTTCGGGGGAGCTCACCACGGTGTTCGTCCAGAAGTTCCGGTATCACGGAATGCCGAGCACCCTGAAATCGGGCCTTCACCAGTTCCTGTTCCAGAACAAGGAGTCGCTGCCGATCACCCACGAGATGATCCCGGTGGCCTTGCCCTCGGGGAAGAAGGCGCAGGACGTCATCAACGACGCCAAGTCCAAGGGCCCGGACTCCGAGGATGAATGGCTCCACATCGGCGGCGATTTCGGCCCGGCCGACACGGGGGCGGGTGTCGTGGAGACGCTGTACCTACCGCCGGGCACCTACGCGATCGCCTGCTGGCAGACGGGGAATCTTGGCGGTGGCGAGGGCGACCCCCACGCCGCCCGCGGCATGGTGTTCCAGTTCACGGTGACGAGCTGAGAGGCAGAGGACCTGCTTCTGGGAGGACGCACCGGGCGAGGCGAGACCTTGGGCTTGAGGATTCTGAGCGCAGGTCGCGGAGCAAGGCGGCCGACCGTGGTTGCCTGCGTGATGCCCTTGTTGCTGTTGGGCACCAGTTGCGCCCAAGCCGGGGCGACGGTCCAGGGCCAGAAGATCCATGGGCTTTACGTGGTCATCGCCATCATGGCGGCCCCGGTCTTCATTGGCGTCGAGGGCCTGCTGCTATGGTCAGTGTTCCGCTTCCGCAGGCGGCAACGGGATGAAAGCTTCGGCCCGCAGACCTTCGGGAGCACGCGCGCGCTCGTGATCTTCTTTGTCGTGCCGGCGGTCATCGTGGCCACGCTGTTCGCGCTGGGGGAACAGACGCTGGCCACCGTTCAGAAGCAGGACCCCGCTCCGGTCGTGACCATCCGGGCCGAAGGGTTCCAGTGGGAATGGACGTTCTACTACCTGAACGAGGGATTCTTCGTCTCGGGCAAGACGCTGGTCAGACCGGCGCTGATGGTGATCCCCGTGGATGAGCCCGTCAAGATCGAGCTGCACTCGAGAGACGTCATCCACTCGTTCTTCGTGCCCGCCTTCCTGTTCAAGCGTGACGTCATCCCGGGCCGGACGAATACGTTCACCTTCACCGCCAACAAGGTCGGCACGTTCCCCTCCCAGTGCGCCGAGTTCTGCGGGCTGTGGCACTCGAAGATGACGTTCATCGTGAAGGTGGTGACGTCCGCCGACTACACCGCGTGGACCGAGCAACAGATCAAGGCGATCCAGCGGATCAAGTGCCCGTCGCATGGTCCGGCCGTCTCGATCACGGCCAAGGACATCGCCTGGAACACCAATTGCCTGGCCGTACCGGCAGGCCCGCCCATCTCCATCACAGTCACGAACAAAGACGCAGGAATCGACCACAACTTCGCCATCTACGACAGCTTCAGCCAGACCAAGAAGTTCTTCCAGACCGGCCGGTTCCCCGGCGTGGCCACCCGCACGGACCAGCTTCCCCATCTCCATCCGGGCCGCTATTACTTCCAGTGCGACGTGCACGGCCCATCGATGTCGGGCGTCTTCATCGTGGGGGGCAAGTAGCGATGGCGGTCACCGAAGCCAGGCCGGCAGCCCTCGCCCCCAGGCCGGCTGGGCGGCTCATCTCGTGGCTGACGACCACCGACCACAAGAAAATCGGCATCCTCTATTTGGTCAACTCATTCATCTTCTTCGTCATCGGGGGCATCTTCGCGCTGCTCATGCGGACCGAGCTGGCCAGACCGGGGACGCAGGTCTTCCACCCGAACGCATATAACCAGCTGTTCACCCTGCACGGGACGCTGATGATCTTCCTGGTCATCTTTCCCATGCTCGCCGGATTCGGCAACTACTTCGTGCCGCTGCAGATCGGCGCGCTGGACATGGCCTTTCCCCGGATCAACGCGTTGTCCTTCTGGCTGCTCCCCGTGGGGGGATTGACGATCCTTTCGGGGTTCCTGGCCAAGGGGGGCGCGG
>WNGF01001718.1_pt1 | contig 31834 bp, 32 predicted proteins | sample 5400641 | NCBI WGS metagenome assembly WNGF01 (sample SAMN13153371, study PRJNA577476) | soil metagenome | isolation source: 80 cm soil or saprolite under grassland replicate 2 | place: USA:California | collected 2016-06-15 | reverse complement strand
TCCGGGGCAGACTTTAGAACGCGGCAAAGGCCGAAACCAAGTCGCCGCGTCAATCAAAGAGCGAAACTGCGACCGGCAAATCAACAAAATCGGTCGCGATAAGATGATGGCATATTTGTCATCATTTTATGGAACGGATAGGAAAGCAAATTCCTTGTCCCCACTCCCCACGCCCCATTCCCCACTCCCTCTTTGCCTTTTGGCGCTACCCGAGCAGACCGCGTATTCTCGCATCGAGCGCCGCGCGCGTCTCGGCGTCGTCCATCGCGTATTCGAAAACGGTCTTCAGGTAATTGATCGGGTCGCCGATGGTCAGCCATTCGCCGTCGGTCACGGGCTCGGCGACGACGCGACCCCCGCGACGTATGTGTTCGCGCACCGCGTCGGTCAACCACAACTCGTTCGATTTGCCCAGCGGAATCTCGCTCAGGATCTGGATCACGGCTGTCGAGAGCAGAAAGCGCCCGAACATCGCCAGGTTTGATTTCGCTTCTTCGCGCGGAGGCTTCTCGACCACGTCTTCCATCTCATAACCGCCGCCTTCCTTGAGTTCGACGACGCCGTAGCGCGAGACGTCTTCCCAGGGGACTTCCTGTACGCCGGCGACCAGAGCGCCGGTCGCCTGATGAGTCTCGACCAGCCGTCTGGCGAAGGAGACCCTGGTCTTCAGAATGTCGTCGCCGTAGGCGTAAATGAACCCCTCGCCCGCCGAAATGTGCGGGCGCGCGACCATCAGCGGCGTGCCGTTGCCGTATGGGCCGGATTGAGGCTCGAACAGGATTTCGACGCCGGACAACCTATCGACGAATTCATCGAGCGGCTTGTGCTTGCCGCGAGGCGGCGGAGATGGGTGTTTGTATTGGCGGTGGAGCGGGTCGGGGTTTTCGCCTGTGACGATGACGATCTTTTTCAGCCCGGCTTCTATGAACTCCTCGACGATCAATTGAATCGCGGGTTTATTGATGATCGGCAGAAGCTCTTTCGGATAGCCCAAGGTGACCGGCAGCATTCTGGTGCCCGAACCGGCGGCGGCGATTACGCCTGTTTCGACTTTCATAAATTAAGATTGATCTCCATTCACTGAATACGGTTGGTTCGCAATCGTTTGTCCAGCCCATCGAGCGAGCCGTTGATTTTGCGGTAAAGCGATTCGATCACCGCGCGGTCCAATTCGGAGCCTGATCCCGGCGCTTCGTACCCGGCGATGTATAAGTCGAGAGCCTCTTTCAACTCTCCCTGTGTCTCTTTCACCGTCGCCAGCCGCCACAGCGCGCGACGGCCTTCGGGGAGCGAGCCATAAACCTGCGTCGACTCGGTCAAGGCGGCGGCGGCCTCCCGGTTTTTGCCGGCTTTGAATAACGCCCACCCTTTCGCGCTGAGCGAGCGTCCGCGAAATATGGCCAGCCGCCCGTTGCGGTCGTAATTCGGATATTCGCGCAGCGATCCTTCAGCTTCGGTCGCCGTCTGAGCCAGCCCCAACGCCTGCTCGGCCAACTCGACCGCCAGCCCGGTTGAGACGCCGGCCTGCGCCAACCTCTCGGCGACGCTCAGCATTCTGAATGAGCGCCGCGAGCCTTCGGCCTCGATGAATTCCATTGCGGCTCGCTCCATCTCTTCCACATGTCCGCGTCGCGCTTCGGCGGCGTTTTCCGCCGCGCCCTTTACGCCGTCGCCGGTTTCGCCTGTTGAAGATGAGTTCATCGCCGCTCTGATGGCGCGCAGGCTGGAGTTGAATCGGACCAGCGCCTCGGCGATTTTGAACGTCTCGCCCTTCGTCGGAGGTTCGGCCAGGAAGATCGCCGCCTGATGTTCGCGCGAGAGCAAATCTTTCAGATTGTCGGCCTGGGCGTCGAACACCCCACCGAGCCTCGCCGTGAAGCGCCCCTGCGGCGAATAGTCAAAGGCTTTGGAGAACTGTTCCAGAGCGCCGTCGAAGTCTTCGACGGCCAGGTAGAGCTTGCCCAGCGTGAAATATAGCGTCGGGAAGTTGGCGTAAGACCTGGCCGCGATCAGGTTGCGTTCGGCCTCGAAATATCTTCCGTTAGCGAGGTCGACTTCGGCGGCGGCGATGCGCGCCCAACTGTAGCGCGGCTCGACCAGCAGCGCCGCCGCGACGGCCTGTTGCGCCTGTTTCAACTTGTTCTGCGCGAGGTAGTGAAAGGCGATTTGCGTTTGCAGGTAAACGTCGCCGGCGCCATCTTCCGCCGAGCCGCTGAAGGAGCGCGCCTGATCGAGCGCCGCCGCCATCCGCTCTTCGTCGCCCTGCGCGAGATACGCCAGCGCCAGTCCTTTGTACGACGGCGAATGTTTGGGGACGACTTCGAGCTGTTTGCGATAGAGTTCGATCGCTTCGGCGTAAACCCCGCGCGCGCGGTATAGATTGGCCAGTTCGTAATATGCCCGTTTGTCGTTGGCGTCGAGACTGGCCGCGAGCCTGTATTTGGCGATCGCGTCGTCAAGTCGCAGCCCCATCCGATAAGCCGCGCCGAGCAGCCGGTCCAGTCTGGCGTCCTCTCCTGCGAGTTTCGACGCCGCTTCGAGCGCGCGGACAGCGTCGCCGGTGGCCTCGATGGTCATATAAAACTCGCCGAGCGAGGCCAGTCTCGACGGCTCTTTGGCGAACCGCCGCTCAAGCTCGCGCGCCATCTCGACGGCCTCGTTCCGATAACCGCGCGCCGACAGAGCAAACGGAATGCGGATGACGGTCTCTTCGAAGAAGCGGTCGGTTACGCGTTCCGGCGTCCCGGCGACCGCGCGGCGGAAATTCTCCATCGCGCGCTCGATGTTATTCTGCCCGAGCGCGCTCTCGGCCGATTGCGCGCGTCTAGTGATGACCGCTTCACGCGCCGTCTGAATCTGCTCGGAGGTATTGCCGGTCTCGAGAAATTTTCGCAGAACTGCGGCGCGGGCGGCGGGGTCTTCGATCTCGAGAATCTCTGCGACCAAATAGCTCGCCCCGGCAAGCGCTTTTGTGACGCGGGCGGCGGGGTCCTTGATCGCGGGGTCGCTTTGGGCGGGCGCAGGTTGCGCCTCCGATGATGAATTTGCCACAGAGACACAGAGACACAGAGATAGGACAAGGAGACAAGGAGACAAGGGGAAAAGGGGAAAAGGGGAAAAACGTCTTGTCTCCTTGTCCCCCCTTCTTCTTGTCTCCCCCTCTCTTCTTATCTCTGTGGCTCTGTGGCTCTGTGGCATAAATACCGTTTAGTCGCCGTAGGGATAGTTCATGAAAAGTTTCTCGACCGCCCTCCTCAGCCTCTTGATGTTCTTCTCCGATTTATGGGACAGGTTATCAGTGGCGTCGCCGCGCCAGAGCAATTGGTTCCGTCGCGCGTCCACGATCTCCACTGTCAATTCGAACTTTTGCTCTACGACCGGTTCTACCGTGACCGGGCCGCCGTTCCAACCCCAACCCCAACTCGGCCCCCAGCCCATAGCCGGCCCCAGGCCCCAGCCCGGCCCATAGCCGTAATCATATTCGACGAATGAAACGCGCTCCTCGACGTCGCTTCGATAACTGACGATGACGTCTGGTTGCTGTCCCGGCGGAGCCTTTCTGAATCCCTTGGCCGCGAGCTGGAATTCTATATCCTGGACGATGCGCGGCTGCCAGAGTCGCAATTCCCCCGGGTCTTCGCATGCGCCCCAGGCGTAGGTTCTGTATTGTTGGAAAATGGCGCCCCGCTCCCAATCGACATTTACCTTCTGTCCCAGCGCGACGGCGGGCGCCACAAACAGAAGATAGAAACTTAAAATAACGCGAATCGCTTTCACGTATGTTTCCTCCTTCCGAATTGTGGGGACCGTCTCTCAATAAATCTTCATGCTTATGGGAGCCTTCTCACGATTGTTCGAAAGCTAGCCGGGTCATCATCGCTCAATCACCTTAAAACTCCAACTGCTTCAGGTAGTCGAAACTGATCTTGATGCTGTCGAACGGCGAGCCGGGGCAGGTGTCTTGCTCGACGAAGTAGTGTTTGATGGCGCCCTTCGGCGCTTTGGCGAAGATGGATTTGAAATCGATCACGCCGCGCCCGACCTCGGTGATGCCGCGATTAGGAGTCTTGTCCATCTCTTTGACGTGGAACATGGCGAAGCGGTCTTTGTGCTTGCCGAGGTAAGCTATCGGGTCCTGGCCGGCCTTTGAAATCCAGTAGATGTCGAGTTCCATCTTCACCAGGTCTTTGTCGGTCTCCTCCAGCAACAGGTCATAGGGCAATTTTCCGTCCTTCGCCTCGAACTCGAAGTCGTGATTGTGATAGCCGAACTGGATGCCCGCTTTGCGGCAGGCCTCGCCCGCGCGGTTGAACGTCTCGGCGTGGCGTTTGTAATCGTCCAGCGTCCGCCGGTCTTTGTCCTCCAGGTAAGCGCAGATCAGGAATTGGTGGCCGACGGCCTTGGCCGTCTCGATCGTCTGGTCGAGTTTGGTCTGAATGTCGACGAGCGGCGCATGGGCCGACGGCGCGGCCAACCCGTAGCGGTCGAGGGCCGCCCGCACATCTTTGGGAGATTTGTCGTAATAGCCGGCGAATTCGACCTCCTTGTACCCGACGGCCGCGACCTTTTCGAGCGAGCCTTCGAATTCTTTAGCCATCTCGGCTCGCACGGTGTAGAGTTGCACGCCGATGCTGCTGAGCTTGTTCGTCGCCGCTTCGCCTTCGATCCGGTTCAGAGCGGTCAGGGCGACGGCTCCAATTACGCTTTGACTCGCAGTGGACAGAAATCTCCTTCGATTGATCATAAGTCGTGTCTCCAATTGTTGGGGTTATGCCTGAACGGATTTTGATTGTCGTTCGGCCACTAAATAGTCGCCGCTAGAAATACGTTAAGGGATGAGTGAGCGGTACGGTACGGGGAGCGTCAGCGACCTGAGCCTCGATCAATAGACTTTTGATCGGAGCCCAGGTCGCTGACGCTCCCCGTACCGTACCGCTGACGCCTCTCATGTCCTCTCGTTGAACACCGGACAATTTAGGCTAAAGAGCCGGCAAAGAAAAGGAGCGGGTAAATTTCTATCGTCCGCGAGGCGATAACGCCGACTGGCGGGTATAATGTCGGCGGCTTACACTGAGGTTAAATTCGTTGATGGAGAATCCGGCTGTGAAAGAAACGTCGAAAGCCCAGCCCCGAACGCAGGCGCCGCCTCTGGTTATTGCAATCCAATTCGATCACTCGAAGCTCGTGGCGGCGTTAATTAATGAACAGGGCCGCGCCGTCGAAGAGCGCGAGGTCGCCACGCCGCAGCGAACGACGCGCGCCGCCGCCGTAGAGGTGGCGAAGATGATAGTCGCCCTTGCCGTTTCGCAATCGCGCGCCCGCAACCACATAAACGCGATCGGTTTTTCGGTCGCGGGCCTTGTAGACCCGGCGACCGGCCGCGTCTCGATTCCGGGTTTGAAGGGTTGGACGCGCGTCGCCTTGCGCCAAATGATCGAGGAGGAATTGAATGGCTCGGGCATTGACGTACGCGTCCCGCCGGACGAGAAGCGCGCGCGCGCCAAATACGGCGATTCGGCTTTCCCGGCCATGGTCATTAATTCGCGCGCGGCGGCGATGGCGGCGGGCGAAGCATGGGTCGGCGCGGCTCGCGGAAAAAACAACGTGGTTTATCTCTCAATCGGTGAGGACGTCGAGGCCGGCATCATCGTGGACCGCCGCGTCGCGCCTGGCGCGGGCGGAATGGCGGGCGCGGTGGGCTGGTTCGCGCTCGGCGAAAATTTCAAACGGGAATTCGAATCGCGCGGATGTTTGACCGTCGAAGCCGCAGGCGGCGCGCTGAAACGCCGCGTCATTGAAGGCTGGGACGGCGGCGCTAAGTCGGTGATAGGCAATTTGATCAAGGATGACCTGGCCCACCTCGACGATGCGGCCATCATTCGCGCGGCTCGCGGCGGCGACGCGTTGGCGCTCAACTCAGTCAACGAGACCTGCCGCTGGATCGGGCGCGGCGTCGCCAACCTGGTTTCGATCCTGAACCCCGACGCAATCGTCATCGGGGGCCAAATCGGTTTGACGCTCAAGCCCTATCTCGACCAGATTCGGGAGGAGGTCGCCAGGTGGGCCATGCCGGCTTCGGCGCGCCAGTGTCGCATCGCCAACGCGGCTCTCGGCGATAAAGCCGCATTGATCGGGGCGGCGAGATTGGCGTTCGACAACAAATAGTGGGACAGAGGTTAGTCAGTCCCACTATTGGTTATTCGAGTCGGGTCGCCGTTTCAAGGTCGGCTTGCCGGGCGTCTCGGACTGCTGCCCCGCCGGCTTTGTTGACGACTCGGACTGTTGTGTGGGGTTTTGCTGCGGCGGGGCGCCGGTCTGGTCTCCGCTCTGCGAGTCGTCACGGCGTTTGAGGACCGGACGATTCGGCGTTTCGGAATCCTTGCTCTCTTCACCGTTTGTGGATTGCGGCCGTTTTTTGAGCGTCGGGCGGCCTGACCCGTCCTGGCCCGAACCGCGAGCGGCCCCGCTGATTGAAAGAATGCGCGATTTCACCTGGCCGAATTCCGACGAGCTGAGCTGATACTCGCTCCGATCGGGGAATCGGGCGACCAGCTCGCGCACTTCGGTGATGCGGTCGCCGGTCATCGGGTGCGTGCTGAAGAGTTTTGACAGCGTGCCGGGTTTCTTCTTGTTTTTCGCCTGCAGCTTTTCGAAGAAGGTGATCAGCGCGTTCGGATCGTAGCCCGCAGCCCACATATACTGCGCGCCGAGCCGGTCGGCCTCTTTCTCGGCGCCGCGCGAGAACTTCAGGAAGGTCAGCGGAACGGCCAGCCCCAGGCCCTGCCGGATGGCGTAACCGCCTATCCCGCCAAAGAAGATCAGTGGGATCGAAAGGTAGTTGAACAGCTCGCCCTTCGACGCCTGCTCCATGCCGTGGCGCGCCGTGACATGCGAGATCTCGTGGGCGATCACGCCCGCCACCTCGGCCTCGTTATCGGCGGCTTCGAGCAGACCGCGGTTGACGTAAAGGAACCCGCCGGGCAGCGCGAAAGCGTTGACCTCTTGGGAATCGACCACTTTGATCGTGAACGGGACTTTGGAGTCGGAATGGAGCACTATGTTTTGCGCGACGCGGTTGATGTATTCGGTGACGATCGGGTCGTTGATGATTTTGGATGAGCGGTCGACCTCTGCCGAGAGTTGGCGTCCTATGGCCACCTCTTTTTCGATCGAATAGAACTGTATCGACCCCTTATTGATGTCGCGCTTGCCGATCAAAGTCGGATCATCCTTTTTATCCAAAGGCTTCGTCAGCGATTTCTGTGACGATTTCTTTTTCGATATGTCTGAGTCCTGCGCGAGCGTGCAGGTGGTAGCGAGAGTGAACGCCAGCAACAGCGCAATGGTGTGTCGGAAAAATCTCGTTTTCATTTTCTAAGTCCCCCTTGCCTTCAACTATCCGTAAAAAGTTTACGGGTGGATTTTCCGCGCGGAAGATTATAAACCGATAGCGTGGTGTTAGAGGACCCTTTTTCGACATCGGTTGGTAAAAGTTACAGTTAAATACGATTCATTATGGAAACCAGTCCCGCCTCGCGCGCCGAAGTGAAAGACCGCCAATTTCAAACCCGCAATCTGATCCTCAAATGGGCGATCACTATTTTTTCGGGCCTGGCCATTTACCTGGCGCCGGTTCCTGAAGGCGTCACGCCGCAATCCTGGCGATTGCTGGCGATTTTCATCGCGACCATCGTCGGTTCGATCCTGCGTCCCGCGACCGGCGGGGCGATGGTCTTGCTCGGAATCGCGGCGATCGCGTTGACGAAATCAATGCCGCTCAGCGAAGCGATGATCGGAACCGTGACCGATCCGTCCCGGCCTGATTCGAAAGCCGTCGAGACGCTTCGCATCAAATCGACGCTGGCCGGATACGCCGATCCGGTCGTGTGGCTGGTGCTCGCGGCGTTCTTTATGTCGCGGGCGATGATCAAGACCGGCCTGGGGCGGCGCATCGCGCTGCTCTTCATTCGCGCCATCGGCCATCGTTCGCTCGGATTGGGTTACGCGCTGGCCGGAACCGATTTTCTGCTCGCGTCGGTGATCCCGTCGAACGGCGCCCGGTCGGGCGGGATCATCTTCCCGATCGCCAAGAGCGTCGCCGAGACCTACGACTCGAAACCGGGGCCGACCGCGCGCCGCCTCGGCTCGTTTCTGATGATCTTCATGTATCAATGCGAAGTGATCATCAGCGCCACTTTTCTGACAGGCCAGACGGGCAACTTGTTGATTCAGAGATTCGCCAGACAACAGGGCGGGATCGATCTGAACTATCCGAGCTGGTTGTTAGGAGCCATCGCGCCCAGCCTGGTCTGTTTGATGATCACGCCGCCGTTGCTCTACCGGCTCTTCCCGCCCGAAGTTACGCACACGCCCGACGCCGCGAAATTCGCCAGAACGGAGCTTGAGAAGCTGGGGCGAATGACGTGGCGCGAAAAAGCGATGTTATGCGTCTTCGCCTTCGTCGCGTTCATGTGGGCGACGACGAACGAACTGCATACAGTTGATTATTCAGTCGTGGCGATGGCCGGCGTTTGCCTGCTGCTTTTGACCAACGTCATCAGTTGGGAAGACGCGCTCGCCGAGCGCGCGGCCTGGGACGTCTTCATCTGGTACGGCGGTATGGTGCGGATGGCCGAAGCCCTGGGCGAGAGCGGGATCACGAAAAAGTTCGCCGAATCCTCCGCCGGATTCACATCGGGATGGAAATGGTGGGCCGCGCTAGGATTGTTGTCACTGATCTATTTTTACGCGCATTACGCTTTCGCCAGCATCTCGGCGCACGCGCTGGCGATGTACACGCCGTTCCTGATCGTCGTCACGCTGGCCGGAGCGCCGCCGTTCCTGGCCGCCTCCCTGCTGGCCTATTTTTCAAGCCTCTCCGCCGGGCTGACCCATTACGGCACGACGCCAGGGCCGATCTACTTCGGCGCCGATTACGTCACCCAGCAAAAATGGTGGCAGTTGGGGTTGATCGCCTCCGTGGCGAATATCCTGATCTGGGCTTCGGTGGGGCTGGTTTGGTGGAAGATTCTGGGATGGTGGTAAGTTGACCTTTTAACACTTTCCCGTAAACGGAAAAGTCAAGCATTTTGTAATTGAGTTTGTAAGTTGCCATTCGCCATAGAGTTATCAGCCACGTTTAAGCCGTTGCCATCTCCCATTTGAACGATGTCCGAACTTTTCGCCCCAGTTTCGAGCATTTTTACAGCTCTCCGGAGTTCCGCCAGACTGACATGCGCGTAGTGATTCGTCTGGCTCAAAGATGAGTGTCCGGCGATCATTTGAATCACAAAAGGACTCATTCCATTTTCAGCCCATCGCGTTATTGTCGTATGTCTGAGGCAGTGAAAGACCAGATCGGGCATCTTTAGACGGTCGCAAATCAGGTTGAAACGTTGAGACACTCGGTCAGGCCGTTCTCGAAATACTTTGCCCTGGACGCTCGCTTTATTTCCTCGCAGATCGATCAATACGGCCCGGACGTCGGCGTTCATCGGAATCGTGCGAGGCTTGCCGTTCTTCGTAATCTCGCCGGGTAGATTTATCAGGTCGTTGTCAAAGTCCAGATGCTCAAAGCGGAACTTCAAAAGTTCACCTCTCCTCATCGCCGTTCCGAGGTCTATGCGGACAATCGGCAATAGCCATGCGTCGTCGCCGGTCAGGGCGTCCAGCAACGTCCGTTGTTCTTCGTGGCTCATGACGCGTTCGCGGCGCCCATATTCCTTGAACCGCTTTACGCCGATGCATGGATTCTGTTCAATGTAGCCGTCTGCTACTGCGCGATTGAGGATCGCGGACAACAAGCTGCGCTCACGGTTGACGCTTGCGCCAGAGCGTTGCGTCTTGCGCTGCGTAATCTGATCGCGCCTCTTCAACTGGTAGGCTTCCACGTCCGCCCGCGTGATCTCGGTCAGCGCCTTCTTTCCGAAGTATTCGCAGAGTATCTCAACGTGAAGCTCATCCCATGTCCACGTGCGCTTGTGCGCCTTGCTCCATCGCATGAACGGCCCGCGCGCGTAGTTCTCGAAGGTCGTCGCGCCGTCAGGCTTGCCGTAGGTTCCGAAAACCACGCGGCGTTTCATCTCGGCTTCGATGTCTTCGGCCTGTTTCTTTGTCTGCGCTCCGTGACACACTCCTGAGTATCGCTTGCCCTCAATCGTGAAGTTATATCGCCACTTCCAACGGCCTTTGGGATTGTGGCTTTTGAGAATTCGCCCGGTAGTACAGTCGTAACGATAGACTGGCATTGCTGATTGCTCCTATATGCTTCGCTTGGCTTGGAGTCGCGTTCGTATTGGAGCTTGCGGAATCTTACCATTGCCCACCATCGAAACGCGATTGTTTTTTCCTCGATGTGTTCTGAGCCATTCGAGCGCCTTGCTCAGCTCGAAACGCGTTGATCGGCCTTCGCCGACAAACGGCATGCCCTCGATCTTGAATTGCTGAATTGTCCGGGTCGAATAGTTCAGACGTTTGGCCAGTTGGCTTGTGGTCAACAGTTCGCCGTCATCGCCCTGCGCCGGCGTGACGATCCGCGCCTCGGCCTGGTCATTCGCTCGATCTCGATCTTCGAGTAAGAGGCAAGCCGCCGTGACTCCGCAATCAAGCGCCGCTTTGAGATGTTCAGCTCCGCGCTGTAGCACGTCGCGCAGTTGTGATATGCTCCGCATCGTATTTCACTCTTAAAAAGCCGTAAGCGTCGACCTTGCCCGGCCCGCCGCTTGCGGCTTTCGCATTTCATGTCACTCTGCCGGCAACCATCGCCATTCATAACGATGTCGCCGGCGGCATCGTCATATCTGGCGATCTCTCCGATCGGCCTCGAGCATCTTCATTTCCAGAGATGCCCGATCGGGCATCTCCAGATCTGACGATGAAAGATCCAACCTGGGGGCATCGCCAACTTTGGCGAGAGCGGCCGCAAATTCATGGAGCAATCGCCAGGTCTCCGGAGTGAAGCATTTCGGAATCACTACCAAAGACCGCACTAGCTAAAGCGATTCCTTCACAGGTCAGCGATAGCGGAGCGAGCAATAAAACCGTCGCATCAAGCATTGAATCATCAACGACCGCGCCGGCCTTTCGCAGCAATGCGGCAAACTGGCGACGGGTCAGGCGAGACTTGGCTATCGAGACAATCGCGTAGTCATCCCACGTGGCGAGATGAAAATCATCCGGCCAGGCCATGTAATGCTTCCCGAGTTTGAGTAAGACCGATCCGACAGACACATGAACAATGGCCAACCAGTAGCCGCCGTCAATCGCAAACTTGCGGAATAGCTGGCGCAGATCAGGCAGGTCGATTTCCCGTTTTTGGTAGCCTGCTGTTTCTAATATTTTCATTTACTCTCTCCTTTTTGGCGAAAATTTCGCCAGATCGATGTTTTGCAGTGGGGACAGTGGGGACAGCGGGTACACGGTTATGAAATCAATAATTTAGACTGTCCCCACTTGTTTTTTCCGAGTGGGGACAGTGGGGATTTTGTCCCCACTGTCCCCACTGACTTTTTTGTAGTGGGGACAGGTTAAGTTCTTTAAACGCTATGCTGTACCCGCTGTCCCCACTGTCCCCACTGCAAAACACTACTTGGTGAATTATTCGTGAATTTGAGCCGAAATCGCGTAAACGCGCGGGTTGCCTTCGGGCGCCCGGACTTTGATTTGGTGTCTTCCGTTATCGGTCTTGAGGTAGCCGCGTGCCTTCAACGCGTTCAACACGGTCGCTTGATTGAATCCTGCGCACACTTCCGTGCGGAACTGTTCAGGCAGGATGTAATAGAAATCGATTTCGCCTTTCGCGTTGATGTCCACGTAGCCGGCCCGGTTGATGATCGCGCACGGACGTCCTATTTCAAGATCATCGACTTCGGCGTCTTTGTCTTTCGTGGGATTGTTGCGCTTTTGAAATCTGCTACCACCATGTTTTTCGAGAAAGCCCCGAACAATCGCAATAGCCTGTTCTTCGTCGCTTTGGCCTACTGTGCCGCGCGCTTCGATCCAACGCTGAAAGACAGTCCCCGCAGCGTGTGTGGCCTCATGCTTCGGCCAGGTCGTAACGCCGTACTCGCTGGCCAGCTCGCCCGCAAACGCGACCAGTGCGAAACGATCCAATGCCCGCGCTACTTCCGGTTTTGCGTCTTTCGGCAAATAGTCTTTCGCAAATTTCGCCTGATAGTCGCGATACCAAACGCGAGCTTGATTGACTCGGCGTTGATTTATCAGCTCAGAGAGAAACGCGCGGATTGCCGTTCCGTAACAGCGTTTAGCTGATTGTTGGATGTGTTCTGAAAATTCTTTCCCATTTTTGAAGTGATGTAGGTCGTCGAACACGCCATGCCCTTTTCCGGCGTCCGCTCGCAAATCAATAAATCTCACCTCTTGCCCACCAAACACACGCTTGCCTGCGCTGGCGAGATGGTCCGCAAGCGTAAGTTCGCCGGAAGACAGATAGAGCAATTGCCATTCGTCTATTGGTCGTAAGGCGTCTGTTTTTTGTCGCCGGATTTTGCCCTGTCCATTGGACAGCATATAGACGGCCAGTTCGACGGCGCGCGGGTCGCATTCTTTCAATTCGTCTAAGCAAAGAAGCGCGTCATTATGGAGCTTGGCGACGGTCTCTAAAGCGTTCGCCGTCGCGCGCCAACGACGAAGATAGCCCTTGTCGGCGTGTCCTCCCCAAACGCTTCCGGCCGCGTGTAGGAGCGTAGATTTTCCTTCTGACGTGTTGCCCCAAAAATTGAATCCGCCGGATTCGCATTGCAGTTGGCGCAGTAGCGGCGCCGCAAAAGCGGCAGAGACGGCAAACATCGGCATGGAGTTATTGAGGCAGTATCCTGCAATTTCGTCTTGCCACTCTTTCAGAGCCCCCGCGGTCCGAATCAGATGATTGTTACCGGCTTGTGACTGAAGATAGATTCGCTCTCCGTCTGCGCCTCCAAGTGTCGCGTCAGGGAAAACATAAGCCTCATCTTGCCATCCTGCCCTATCAACACAGCGCACGCGTTTGGCTGGCTTTTGGTGCAAGTACATTTCAAGCATCTGACGCGGGCCTCTGCCCGCGCCGATAGAAAGCCCCAGGCTAAGAAGTTTTTCGCGATAGTCGCGACCGTCGCCGGCCAGCATCGTCATAGGCATTGCCCATTCGTGACGTACTCCATCGCGGTCCGTTACGACTAACAGCCGGCCCCAGTCTTCACCATCTTCATTGCGTGTATCGGCTTCAATGCTTAGTTGAGAACATACCCAATGCTTATCACCATCGTCATTGACGGCATATACGCCGTCCTCTGTGGATTTGAAAATGACATTGCCAACGGTGGTAAAGCTCGATCCGTTCGCGCCGTTGCTCGATCCGTTCGTGTTCGCCTTCTTCGATGTTGGCGCCTCTGGCAATCCCCAGCCGCGCAACATCGTGGCTTCATCGCATACGTTGCAGTAGCCGCGGCCTTTGACCGGATCCCAAAACGCCCCCGTGTTGCCTTTGCCGTTATGACAGATTCCTTGAACATCCCATTTGCCCGATGAATTTTGCTCCGCGGTCGGATGCGCCATCATCAGGCGCCCTAGCTCGGCGTATATGGCGTCATAGGTCGGATACGATCCGGTGGTAGTCTGTCCGGCTTTCGGCTTCGGCCTGGTCGCCGTCGCCGGAAACGCGTCGAGCATTTCAGTCGGCGTGTATCGCTTCTCCGGATCAAAAACCACGACGCGCACGCGCTTGCGGTCGCCGTCTTTCGTCAGATGATCGAATCCCGGCATCCGCATTACGCGCGCGGGATTCTTGATTTTTGGATCGGCGCTGAAGTAGGCAATCAATCGCGTGTGTATCTCTCGCCATTGGGATTCGTCGCACTGGCCTTCAATCAGCCAGTACGCATGAACACTCTTGCGCGTCTCGACGCGAATTGACGGTGGTATCGGGCAAGCGTCGAGCATCGCGTGTTGCTCTTCGATTGGCTTATCATCGGCTTCGGTAAAAAAGGCGTTGTATCTCGTGATCTCGGCGTCCAGATCGCCGCCAGCGTTGACGACAAAATAAACGCCGTGCTCTCTGTTCAGCGCAATCAGTTTGGCTTGTAGTTTTAGATCGCTCTGCAGCTTTCGGCACGACGCGTCGAGCTTGTGGCCCTTGCATTTTGCTTTGGCCTGGTCGCATCCCTCTATTCCGTGCGGAGTGAACGCGCGCAGATTGATCGTTTCAAGCGGATTGGAAAAGAACGCCCCAAGGAAAGCCGAAACTGTGATCTCTTGCGCCTGGTCCGGATCGGGAGCAGGCTTTGGCCTTTGTTTCCTGGTCTTCGGCTTTTGGGACCCGACCGCGGCATCAATATCTCGCGCCAGGTCTTCGAGAAGTTCAGCGCCAGATTTCGGAGTCTCAGCCGTTTCAATAAAATCCATGTTCGCTTCTCCTGAATCTAAAGACACCTCGCCCCGGCCAAGCGCGGCGCTCGATGATTGGCAATTGGTGATTGGTGAATTTTGTGAGGCGCCCTGACATGGGCTGTGATATAGTTGGCTCATAATTTTTGTTTTGTTTTTTTTTGCTCGTCAGCGTCGCCGCCGCCGAGCAATTTTTTTTACCTCCTCGGTCGCCGTCTCTGCGTGGAGACGGCTTTGCTTTTTTTTGGTCGGAGCCATATACCAGTTTATGATATTAGCTCGCAACCCTATTTAGCCTAAAAATGTTCGGTGACACTCAGCACGGCCTATTTTGTTTCGCTCAGAATGCCCGCCATTGAGTTTTTACGCCCCGGCCCTCACTGGACCATTCACCTTGCCAAGATGACGATCAAAACCAGCCCGCCGATCACCAACGCCAACAGCGGAATGCCGTCAACCCCATCTCCTGATGCGCCCAGAGATGTTTGGTCGGCCAGGACAAATGTGTCCGGACCCGGTTCAAAGCCTGGAGACGTTGCAACGTATGGCGCATCGCTTCCTAGAATGCCGACGACATAGTTCCGGGTCTCTGACTGAACACGACCGGGCAAGACGGCCCAATTGATCGGCCTTCCCTCCCTCGCCGCGGCCTTGTATTCGTTTCTGTTCTCCCCGCTGTTGTAACCCGCAAGCGCCAGGTCATAACGTCCGCCGAACATATCGAGCATCAGGCGCATATAGCGTCCCCATGCGTCGAGCGAGGCGATCGGATCGAACGGATTGGACAGACCGAAGCGCGCCGCTGTGTCGGGCATGAATTGCGCGATCCCTTTAGCGCCTGCAGGACTGACGGCGTTCGGGTTCCAACGCGACTCTTTGTCGATCTGTCTGTAACCGATGTTTGGATCGATCCAGTAACGAGCGGCGTCATCGAAAAACACGGCTTCAAGTTGTTCTCGGGTGTAGGCCATGATCACTCCCCATGAACGCGTCGCCGAATCGTTTCCACAAACTTCCGGCTTTGTGCGATCGCAAGCTTGATTCGTACGATGCAATACCAGATGGCGAACAGAAGTTGCTCACGGGTCATCGTTAATCCCTCAAGGAGACCGCCACGATTGCAAGAAGGCCAAGCCCGAGCCACACCATAGGGCTTACGCTTTTGGCTTTTTGTGGCGTCGGCGGCGTGTATGGCGTTCTTGGCGGTTCTCCCACTACCGGAATGTATCCCGTATCACTAGGCGATGTTGTTGGAGTGGGCGAGGGCGTTGGTCGTGGCGCTGGCGCGGCATAATCGATTCGCGTTGCGTCGCGGCGCATGACTTGAACGATCGGCAGATATTGCGCAAGGGCATATGCGATCATATCCCCGAACGTCTCGGCATTTGGTAGTTGTGTTTTTGTAGTCGCCTCGACAGTGATGTAGCCATCAGCAAACCAGCCAGGCGGTTCGACGGTCACACGGACATCACTGAAGGTCACGCCGTCGTAAAGGAAATTCAGAAGATTGGCCCGAGTGATGTCGACAAGCTCAGCTTCATTTCCTGACGCTACCGGGTCATAGCCAAGATCGGACCAATTGAACGCGGATCCGGTACGCACACGTGAGCCTGGATTCAAAAGCATTTCCACTCCTTCTCCCCGCGAGCTTTCCATTCAAACTTGCCGGGGATGCGTTGCCGGATGATCTTCCAGCCCTCAACGGTGATTCGTTCAAAGTAGCCACTGAAGGCGAAGGACAAGAAGAAATCAGCCGTGATGAAGATGGAGACCGCGCCCCAGAAACTTCCCACGAAGATTGACCGCGTGAAGATCAGGGGTTTGAAACCTTCGTGCGGACTGTCTTTCAGCGCCCCACCCAAAGCGCAGAGCGTTCCTGCAAGCCAGCCCGAGAAGATGTTGATTGCGATTTGTCGAGTGTTCATCCTTGCCCCTTACTTCCTCAGCGCGAGTACCAGTAAGATCGCTCCACCGAACAAAAGCATCGTGGCTTGATCTTTCCCCACACCAAGCGCGCTGGCGATTTGATCGAAGATGCCCGGCGATGGAGGCGCCGGCGGGCCGCTACCCTCCGGAGTATCGGTACGTGATTGTTGCGTTGCTCCTGTGGTCGGGTCGTAAGTCGTGGTCTCGAATCGAAGCGTCCCGTAATTGATGCCTGAGTATTGCGACGCAACGACTGCTAGTACTCCGTCGCGAAGGTCGTAAGCGTGTGAATAGTCATGGCCGGCTTGCGCCTCGACGCAAACGAACGGATTTACCCATCCGGCCAATTGATACACGCGGACAAGCCCCTGAGTGGCCCCAGAATTCTGGATCGCCGTCGAGATTGCTTGCATCGTATCGGACATTGGAGCCGGCCAGATTTGTTGGTAGTAGTCCGTAAACTCAACGCACAGCGCGAAAGGAGCGCCTTGCTTGACTGGCTGATCGACTCCGGCCATCAATCTGCGTGGCCTCTGTGGAATGTAGTATGGGAGATAATTCATGACCGCTCCCTCCCGAGCCAATAACCGAAAAAGCCGCCCGCGAGCAGCGCGAGCAAGAGATTCTCTGAGCGGGTAAAGTTCAGCGGGCGAAGTTGCTCGACGGCGCACTGCGCCGACTCTTCCGAGATACCACAGTGATTAGGTTGTGATGTGGGCGATGGCGCGGCCATCCACTCAGCGGGGATCGTCGGCACAGGCGCAAGCCCTGCCAGATGGCGCGGCAATGGCCCCACCAGACGGCGCGGTACTGGTCGTTGATAGAAATCGGGTCGTCTGTTCATAACTTGGTTTCATCCTTTCGAGTATCAACTTCGGTGAATTGATCGAAGTCATCATCGCCTTCAGCGGACAACGAATTGACAAGTGATTGCAGCCATTCGCGCGCATGCGCCATTTGAGCGACAGGTGGGTGATAGGCGGCCAGCATTCTGAGAATTTGATCAACGGGCAAATTCAAAATCTCATCAACTGAATCACCAAGCTCGGGATTCCGAACAATGGCGATATTGATAAGGTTCTGAGCGTCTGCGATTGGCGCCTGTTTCTCCATCGCAGCAATCAGCGAATAGACCAACGCATCGACCGGAGCCATTTGCATTGGCTCTTGTTCTATCTGTGGCTGTGTCGCCTGTGGCTGTTGTGCGGCCTCGGGTAAAGCCTGCGCCTCTGCCGCCGCGACTTGTGGCGGGGCTTGTTGCGGTTGAACCGCTGGCGCTTGCTGTGCGACTTGCGCGCCCTGGTCGGGGTTCGTGGGAGCCTGTGGCTGCCGCGGCGCGAGTAATGAAGCAATCGAGGTGAATAGATTCCCCAGTCCACCAGCCAGCGGGGTGAAGATCGCGCCTGCTATCTGCGGAAGTTGGGGATGATCGAGAAGTTTATTGAACGCATCGGCCCACGGATCTGAATCGCTTTCGCGTTTCAATCCAAACACATCTTTGGCGATCTCGATCATGTTCGGATTCTCGGCGATGATCTTCAGCGCGGAGACTTTCGGATCGACCAGAGGAGGAGCTGGAGCCGAGTTCACTTCACGGCGCGGATTGATGATCTCGTTGACCTCGCGCACCTCGCGCAGTTGTTCAGCTAGTGATTTCTGTGGCGCGCTTTCCCCGCGCATTTCATCCAATGCCCTTAGACCTTGCAGTAGTTGATTCATTGAACCATGCGCGCCGTTCTGTGATGCGGCTTCCAGCTTGGCGCTTAGCTTCGCATTCTTGATTCTTAGGCTGGTGACAGGATTATCGCTAAACTCATCTTCATCGAGTAATTCAAAACCGTCGTCGCTCAGGTCTTGATCGATTCCGGCGTCAGGCGGGTCGATCTCATGTGGCCATGACTTGCCGATTTTGCCGTTGACCCGTTCAACAATTGCGAAGGCTCCATAACGTTCATGATCTCGCAGCCAGCGTTTCGCATAGGCGGGAGTGATGAATTCGCCAAGATACTCGCCATAAAAATTGGGGTGGCATTTTCGATGCTCCTCGAAGTCAAGCAACTCATAAAGCAGATACACAATGTTTTCCGGAGCCAATTCCGGCGCGCTGATCGGTGTGGCTATTGGTCTCGGCGTTGATGTGCGGGTCGTGCGCCGTATCGGTGTCACGGTCAACGGCGCTGTTGATTTCGTGGTTGGCGCGCGGGTTGATTTCCGCGTCGGCTTCTTCGTTAGCGCATCTGTTGGTGCAGGTTCGGTTTTTTGTCTACGCGGCATCGTAAAATACCTCTGTCAATGCCCGCGTCAACACCCAACGATGATAGAATTGGGTGTCAGCGCTAGTTAGCTCAGCGTTGATAAAAGCAGCGAGTGAGCGTCACCAAGCCTGAGAATTTGCGATGACGCCCGCCCGTGCAAGGAGTGAAGGGCTGAAGAGATTCGCCCTTCACCCGTCTGAACCGTTCTCGTCTGAGTCGCTCTCTTCCCCTTCCTCGAAATCTTCCGGCTCGACCTCTTCCGCTGACAAATCATAAATTTGACTGAGCCGATCATTAGCTTCATCGAGCGCCTGTTGAGTTGATTCCAGTTCTGAGCGGAGCTCTTCATTTTCTTCTCTCAATTCAGCCGCGGTAGGACCTTTTGCCATAAATTTTTCTCCTTTTGAATTTTGTCTAGTGACTTCGATTTGTGTAGCCATAGCGATGATGTGAAATTCTCGGCGGACTCCCCGCCGAGCGCCTCGAAAATACACGCGGCGCCTGCGCCCTGTCATGAGGCGTGTTGGGCGAATTTGAGCGAAAGGCGAGCGAAAAAGTTTCGCCCTATTTTTTCGCTCTCTTCTTTGTCGCCTGCACGGGAGGGTTCGCTTGCCCCTGCTCTTTCTGTCGCTCTCGCTCTTTCTTCCGCTTCATTTGCTCGCTCCGCATCACGCTGTTGTAGAAGGTGGTCGCTTTAGAAAGCGGCAACCGAAATGGCCCTGCCCTATCGGTAAGCTCGCTTATGATCTCGTCTCGGTCTGCCCCCTGTGACATCCGAAGTCTTATGTAGTCGTGAGGTCTCATCCCCTCACCGGCTTGAGGATTGGGCATTAAGTCGAAATACTTCGCCGCCATCTGCCCCGCGAGTGTGCCCCGTTGCAATTGATAGGGGTCGCCCAGTCTTCGCCATTCGTCAGGGTCTATGTCATCACGGGACGCAGCATAATCACGAAACAAAGCCGCCCAAGGGTTTTCGTGGTAAGAGTAGCCGTGTTCGTGATCGAACTTGACCAACTCATCACGAGTGACGATATATGGCCGGCCTTCGATCTCGATCAGCTTCCCGGTCTCTTCCTCTGTCGCTCTGGCTCCCCTTTCACGTTGTTCATCTTCTTCGGACGCTAGTATCAACGCGGGATGCCGCTTCAGGGTCTCCAAATGCGCATGGTCTTCATCGTCTAAGGCGATCTGTTCAGCCTTGCGGCAGGGTATCCCGTGTTTGTTCGGCTTCACTCTGATTAGCCAATAGGCGTCTGGCAATCCTTGCGATTGCCCTTTGGAATCCGCGCCCACTCTCAACGCGATGAAATCCCCTTCCCCGTATGCATCAGCGCAGACCGTTGCTAGGGTTGTCTGTAAGTTTGCTTTACTGACACTTTGACATGGCGGATCGCAAAGCCTGGTCTTACATGGCTGCATGCCACCGCGTGGAGGGCCGTAAGGGAATATTTTGTAAAACTCAAATAGCGAATCCTCTTTGACAGCCATTGCTTTTGCCTCGGCCAGCGTAGTGACCGGCTCAGGCTCAGGCGTCTTGCCGGCCTTCGTTCGTTTCGCCTTCGTGCCTTCAGGTTTGGCTGTCTTCGCTTTTCGTTGATTCATCTTTCGTGCCTCTCTTTTCTATCCAGTCTCGAACATTGTTGAGAGAAAACCGCGTGAGCGCGCCGAGCTTGATTCTCAATAGCTGGTCAGTTCCGCATTCGCCGTGCCAGATCGTTGAGGCATCGAGGCCGGTAATCTCGGCGACTTCTTGAAGACTCAAGAAGCGATCAGGTGATGATGTAGAAGGCATACGCTTTGTCCTTTCTGTTCAGCGTGCAACGACCTGGTAAAGCTTCAACTCCGCGCCAATCACAGCCATCAGCACTCAATGACCTTTTCGATCAACAGTGGGATCATCGAATCCCCAGAGCATCGCAAGCGACTCCGGGTCGTCGCCCAGGCCATTCTGTTTCACCCATGCATGCGCGCACTCGCATGCGATTATGTATTCAACGTACTCGGGCAGGATGCCGTCATAAAGGGTAATCACCCAGAACGTCTGACGAATTACCGTCTCTGTCATCCATGAAGGCTTCCCGTCTTCATTCACGTCATAGATCGGTTTGCGAGCCACATCGGCTTTTTTATTTCTCTGCCTCATTTCGGAGCCGATCTCCGCCAACACGTATGGAGACTCTTCGCCGACCGAGACGAATAGGCATTGCTCTTGAATAAACTCCCTGACGTTCGCCGGCAGTCTCGGCAGCACGTCGAGAATGGCTTGAGGAATCAAGCTACTGCGGCCTATGTAACGCAGTTCAACATCTGTCGTTTCTTTTTGATTCATAAATTCACCTTGTCCTTTTCGATTGGGAATCCTTGATGGATTAGTTCGTCAACAAGTCTCTCCCGGAAGTCCGAGCGATCCACGGCGGCCAGGAGCTTGTTGGATTGCGTAGTGCTCGCCACGGTCATCTCTACACCGTGCTCTTTTCTGGTCATTCTGATGATCACGCCCCCAGCGATCAGGTCGACTTTGAAAGCGTGGCGTGGGTAGTAGAAGCTGATGGTCTTCAAGTGTTCGAGTAAGGCGTAACGCGCTTTCTCGCGGTCGAACGACGGCGACAGTGGCGACTGTATGCCACTGTCGCGTTTTCTGGTTCGGTCGAGTCTGCGCCCGGTCCGATCATCCTGGATGACATCGGCGTCAATCTCATCGGGGAATACTTCAGGCTGTCCTGCATTGTTTTTCGCCGTCCAATTCCTGATGAAGATCAACGTCACGGCCGCCAGGATCAACTCTCCGAAGTTCGTGATTCTGACCCAGGCGTCCCACCTGGTCAGGAATGCGGCCTGTGAGTCTTCGGGGGCTTTGGGTGGGGGCGGCATCTCGACTTTTGAAGTAGACACTTGGACCTGGACGCCGGAAGGCTGAATCTTGACGCGGTTCTTACGAGACCAATAGGCGGTGTCATTACGCAGGCGCTCGGTTTGCTTCTCAGTCTCGGCGATCCGTGCGGCGGCTTCGATGATCTGTTTATTGTCGGCTGAAATCTTTTCAGCCTGCGCGTTGTAGGTGGCGATGTCCTGCTCATACTTCTTCTCGGCGCCGCGAAGTATCCAACTGTGCCCGAGGATGTAGACCAGAAAACAGAAATGGCCTATCACGAAGAGCAGGGAAGCCGAATCGAGCGCCGACACTCCACGCGCCATCCGTCCGCGCTTGGCGTCGCTGTAATGCAGGCAGCCGATTGCGATCCAACTGACAATAGCCGAAGCCGCCAGGAGCGCCGGCGTGAGATAGTTCGCGCTGGCGCTCTCTCTGAAGATCAGGACGGTAAGAACGGCGTTCAAGACACTGAAGCCGAACACAGCCGGCAGCCAGAAACGCCATTTTCCGTCTGTGAACTGTTCGCCGTCCGGTTCATCGAGCCAATTGTTTATTCTCCTGCCGAAACTGTTTTTCTGCATTGGAAGTCTCCTTTCCAAAGGTAAAGCCGAAGCGTAAGCTTGCCACGAAGCAGCATCGGTCAATCTCTATCGCTTCGTGGCAATGATGTTGGTTGATGTCGGGCCTACCGGCGTTGGGAGACGTTGGCAGGCCCTTTGCATTTTTAGTCATCGTCGCCAGCTAGGTCGTCTAAAAGTTTTCGATCTTGCCGGTAATATCGGCCTCGCCGTTAATCTGTAGTGTTGTCTCTCCGAGTGTAAACACGCCACCGATAGTTATATTTGTTCCGGCTGGCAATTCTTGCTCCTCGGCGAATACTGCAGCGGTCGCGAGCAAACGATTGCGCAGGTTGGTTGTCTGTTTACCGCTCAACGCCGTGTGTATGACTAATTCAAATCTGATATGTGAAATCGTCTCTTGAAACTTCGCTTCATTCATTGTTTTTCCTTTCGATAAAAGAGGGAATTGATAAAAGCGGGATGGCGACGGCGTTGATTGTCCGTGTTATTCCCGCCGCCATCCCAATTGCGCTGGGTCCCCATTCCCAGCGCAAACTTGATACGCTGATCTCCGGCGCCTCGATCAGCCATTCCCACGGTAACTTTTCAAGGTCTCTTGATCGGTTACTCGTGTTCATCTTCGGTGAACTCAAACGGCAACGGAATCTGCACGTGATACTTTCTGAATGCTTGTTGTTTAAGCTGTCGGGCCAGGCGAATGTAATGATTCGCCTGAGAGACGTAATGGTCGATTGTTTTTTGGTAGTCGCCCAAATCGAACAACGTCGGCTGCTGATCGACTCGCATCTCATTTTGTGGCGTTTTCCCGGCGCTTCGCCTCTGATTTCTCGAATGACTTTTAACAACGCGCGCTGGGTCGGCTCCCGGTTGGCTTCTTTCGTCTCCCGGATAACTTGCTCGAAGATGTCTTCGGGAATTTCGGCAATGGACTGCCAGCGCGAGGACTGCGTTTTGTTGATGCCGGCTTCTTTGAGCGTAGGCAGAAAACCGGTAGCATCTTTGCTACCGGTTTTTTTGGTACCGGGTTTTGTCCGCCCACCTTTATGCAGTTCGCTTTCCTTGAGCATCTCGCCCGCGCGTCGTTCAGCGCGCAGTCTAATCTCAGCCGCCGCATTTCTGATGGCGATGACAAGATCAATTGTCTTCGCCTTATGAAGTTCTTGCCGAGCGCGATTAAAGTGAATAAGCCCTGTTACTTGATTCATAGATCATTTCTCCATTGTTGGGTGATTGAAAAAGCGGGACAGCGGAACGGCCTCACCTTCCGTTCCGCCATCCCTTCGCGCCCAGACTCCCCCATTCGATCCGGACGCAAACTTAAAGTTGTGGTCAGTTCCACAGCGGCTTAGACCCTGACAAAATGGGCCTCTCAGCCGCTAGAATCGGTTTTTATTCCGCTGTCCGCTCCCAGAGCAGGGGAGTGATCTCCGGAGGTCTCTGCGCCCGCGTGGGTGTGATCTATCTTGTAACTGTTACAAGATAGATTTTTTCGAGGTCTCTGCGCCCGCATGGGTGTGATACTGCAATTCAAATAACTTGCCGTCATAAACGGCCCGGAAGTCTCGATTCTAGGCATTCGCTTTCTCGCTCAGTTGGCCAGCATTCAACGTTTCAGACTCCGGGTAGGCTTGGATATGGACGGCCAGCGCCCGAAGCTCTAACGCGGCATTGCCGCCGTTGAGTTCATCGATGAGTGATGATGCAACTTCGCGTAGACCGTCCATCAGCGATGCCGGCGTTGATGAATCTTCAAGGCAATCGGCGATGGACAATGCGAGATTAACAAGGGCTTGTTTCGGTTCGATTGATTTAGTCATGGGAGCTTCTCCTTTGTTTTTCGATTCGCTTCTCTCGAAGCTCATTGAGCCAAGTGTCCTCAACGAGATTATCAAGACGCTGGCAGGCAGCGCGCAGATCGCGGCGAGCGCGGTCATCAAGCTTGCGTATCAGTTTTGCGGCGAGGCGTTTGTTTGTTTCGCCGCCAAGGACGATCGAAGTAAATATCTCGATCATGCTGTCGGTGATTTCTGGATGATGTTTCATCGAGCTTGCTCCTTGTTGTCCCGACCCGCGACTTTGAGGAAATCGAAAGCCATGTGTCTGCCGCTGGAATCTATGGCGTCAGGGTAGCGGAGGACGATGGAGTAGATCGCGGCCCAGAATCCGGCCTGACATTCGGCCTGGGTGAACTTGTGCCGGCGCGGATCGGGTCCGGGTCGGAATTGCCCGCGGTTCTTTCTGCGTTTTGTCTCTGTCATCTCCGGCCCTCCAGCACTAAACGCTCGGCCTTTTCGACAGCGGCTTTAATGCGCCCGTAGCAGCGGGGGCAGACGGGAACGCCAGCCGTGTAATAGTTTCCGAAACTGCCGGAGACGTGATCGCAGAGCTTGCCCGTTGTCTTCTTGTGGCAAGCCAGACAGTCCAGTTGCCCAAAGCCGCGGACGTAGGCCCTCTTTATTGTGATCGGTGTTTTTGGTGTGGTCATTGCGCCTCTCTTCGGTAAAGGCGTCGTTGGCGTGATGGCTAACTGGCTTGATAGAATTGGCTAGCTGGTCATGCGCGCCTACATCGCGTTTGATCGGTCAGGAGTGATTGAACGTATCCGCGCTCAATCGCTCCGAGAGAGCAGACGGCCAGTGAGACTTTGACCGGAAACACTGGCCACCTGCTTGAACACGCGCGGAACGTTTTTCTTTTCCGCCTAGTTCGGCCTGAGTCACTTCCACGCCAGTTGAACGCGACTCCAAGCAAGCTAATGCGTTGAAACTTCAGCGTGGATCGTGATGGCGCATGTATGTTGCGTTGACGTAAACTGAAACGCTACAGGCCAACACCGATCAGGAGATCAATGTGCAAGAACAATCATTGAAGAAGATCAGCAGGGCGCTCATCAGCGTCTCTGACAAGCGGGGATTGGTCGAATTTGCGCGGAAGCTCGCCGGGCGCGGCGTCGAGATCATTTCGACCGGCGGCACCGCGAAGCTGCTCCGCGAGAACGGAATCGAGGCGCGTGACGTTTCGGACCTCACCGGATTTCCGGAAATGCTCGACGGCCGCGTCAAGACTCTGCACCCGAAAGTTCATGGCGGCATCCTCGGCGTCCGCTCGAACCAGGAGCATCGCGCGAAGATGCGCGAACACGGCATAGAGCCGATCGACCTGGTCGTCGTCAACCTCTATCCGTTCCGCCAGACGATTCAAAAACCCGAAGTCACGATGGAGGAGGCGATCGAGAACATCGACATCGGCGGCCCGGCGATGATCCGCTCGGCGGCCAAGAACCACAACGATGTCGCCGTGGTCGTCGATCCCGATGATTACCCGATGGTCGCCGATGAACTCGATCGACTCGGCGGCGCATTGACGCTCGATCTCCGCCACGGGCTCGCCGTCAGGGCCTTTAAACACACCGCCGATTACGACAGAGAGATCGCCCGGTTCCTGGCGTCGAAGGAAACGACACAGACCGACATTCTGGGACTGCCAGACTCGATCGAGATAAGCCTGCGCAAGATGAGGGGTCTGCGCTACGGCGAGAACCCGCACCAGCGCGCCGCGCTATATAAAATCGCCGGCTCCACGGAGCGAGGCGTCGCGACGGCCGAACAACTGCAGGGCAAGGGGCTTTCGTACAACAACCTGATCGACAGTGACGCCGCCTGGGAGCTGATCGCGGAACTTCATCGCATGCATCTGCTCGACGCGCGGGCCAAAGGCGCGATCGAGCCTCACGACCTTCCGCACGCCTGCGCGATTATCAAACACACCAACCCATGCGGCGTGGGCGTCGCTTCGACGCCGGCGGAGGCTTTCGCCCGGGCCAGGGCCACAGACCCGGTCTCGGCCTTCGGCGGCATCATCGCTTTTTCGGGATCGGTGGACGAGGCGGCGGCGGGCGAGATCGCCGAGATGTTCGCCGAAGTGATCATCGCGCCGGATTTCACCGCAGGAGCGAAGCAGGTCTTGTCGGCGAAGAAGAACCTGCGCGTTCTGAAAATGGGCGCCCCGATCGCTGATAGCGAATCAAGCGCGCCGGACTTCGAGATACGAAGGATCAGCGGCGGCGCGCTGGTTCAGGACCGCGACGCCGAGTTGCTCGACGAAGAGAATTTCGAGATCGTCAGCGACCGCAAGCCGACTCAATCGGAACTGCGCGCGCTGCGCTTCGCATGGGCCGTCTGCAAACACGTCAAATCGAACGCGATCGTCTACGCCGCCGAAAACCAGTTGATCGGCGTGGGCGCGGGCCAGATGTCGCGCGTGGATTCGGTCAGGATCGGCGCGATGAAAGCGCAACTGCCGCTCTCGGGCGCCGTCCTGGCCTCAGACGCCTTCTTCCCTTTCCGCGACGGAGTCGACGAGGCGGCCAAACATGGGGTCACGGCCGTCATTCAACCCGGCGGCTCCGTGCGCGACAAGGAGGTGATCGAAGCGGCGAACGAACACAACCTGGCGATGGTCTTCACCGGAATGCGGCACTTCAAACATTGAAGTGTAGGCGTAAATCGGATCGGCGTAGCCTTTGGAGCGCGGGGGCTTGGGACCGCTTTGGTAGTCATCTCCGATTCTAGAAACCTTTGGGATGATAGACCCGAGTGGGGCCCCTTTCCGATCATTGCCACAGTATCGAAGTTGACTACCAAAGCGGTACCGAACTACCGCACTCCAAAGGCTGCCGCCATTTCAGGTAGTTGACCGTATTCAACGTTCAACCGATCACGGCGGGACGCGCCGCGCCTCTTTTAGCCAGCCGTTCGTCGCAGGCCGCCCAGTTGATGTTCGAGAAGAAGGCCTCGATGTATTTCGGGCGATCCGCAGGCGCGTAATCGCGGATGAACGCGTGCTCCCACACGTCCATGATCAGAATCGGACTGAAGCCCGCGACATTGCCCTCCTCGTGCAGGGTAATCCAGTGATTCGACAGCCGATCGGCGACCGGGTCCAGATAGCAGGCGGCCCATCCAACGCCGCGCATCTTTCCCGTGGTCACGAAATTTTTCTTCCAGTTCTCATAACTGCCGAAGCTCGCTTCGGCGGCCTTGTAGAAAGCTGAATTCTTATCGGGGTCGCCGCTTCCGCCTTTCATCATGTTCCCGAAATACCACTCGTGCAGAACCATCCCGTTGTATTCGAAGCCGAGCCTGCGGGTCAGCTCGGAAAAGGCCGGCATCTCCTTCGCCGTGATCTCGCCCCTCGACATCTCGGCGATCTGCTCGTTGAGCAGGTTGGTGTTGGTCACGTAGCCCTCGTAGAGCTTGAAGTGCATCGCCAGCGTCCCGTCAGAGATGCCGGTCAAGCCACTCAGGTCGAATGTCTGCGGTTTATAAACAACATTGCCCATACTCGTTTATTGCCTCCTGGAATTTAAGCCTGTTGAAAACACAAAGGGTCAAAGGATCAAAGGGGCAAAGATTACCTTGGTAGAACCCCAGGCCATCTTTACCCCTTTGATCCTTTGACCCTTTGTGTTGAATTTTTGATTCATCTGTCTGTTGAACGACTATTGCGTGCGATTAGCGAGCAACGCGACGATGACGATTACACTCAAGATGATGACCATTCCACCTGGCATCATTTTGAAACCGCCTGACAGCGTCCTGCTCACGAAAAAGCCCAGCAGGAGTAGAGCGACGATCAATGAAATCCACCAGCCGGCGCTGTAAGCGTCTTTCATCATCGCCACAGCCGCGCCCACGAGCGCTATCCCTGAAATGCCGCCCGCGATCAGTGAGGGCGTACTTTGGGACTTGGCGTATCCCATCACGCCGCCAGCGGCTACCAGAATCCCGTAAATCAACACCAGCCATGCGATCATAATTTGTGAACCTCGCTTGTAAGTGTGGAAGTGATTGCTATATCGAACACCCGAATGTAGTAGAGATCACCCAAATACTCAAGCGCAAATCCATCAGGTCGACCAGTCGTTACATTGACTGCGACGGCGAGGAGTTTCGGCCTCTGTCCCATTCTTGAAACTTAAAGAAAAGCCTCGGAAAAATATCGCTTTTACATGCCGCCACTTACGCGCGACCACAAGATATAGTTGAGAAATGCTGTTGACAGTCTGTATCTAGTGGACTATATTCGCCGTCGCTCAAAGCCAAGAGGACAGCAAATCCGCAGCGACCCGGGCGCTTTTCGTTTATTCTGTCATGAGCGTTCCGAGTCTCGAACAGCTCAAGTGTCGCCTGTCACGGCCCCCTGACCACCGCTGACTTGCGTCCCCACCCTGACTTTTCCGGACTTCTGGCCGTCTGGCGGTTGTATCAAACAGGCAGCTCGAGAGATCGAGACCAGGGGAGACACAGAAAGACACACAGAAAGACACAAGGAAAGAGCCATGAGTGTAAGCAAACAAAAAGTCATTAAATTCACCGCCCCCGCAGTCCACTATTCTCCGCTGGGAATCAACGCTCAGCGCGTGGTCGCAAAACGTTATTCACTCAAGGACATCAAAGGCAACCCGCTCGAACAATGGGATGACATAGTCAAACGAGTCGTCAGCCACGTGGCCAAAGCCGAGACCAACCCGGCCCGCCGCGAAGAGTTTATGATCAATATGATGCGGCTGATGGAGACTCGCGCTTTTATTCCGAACACGCCTTGTCTGGTCAACGCAGGCAAACCCAAAGGTCAATTGGCAGCCTGTTTCCCGGCAGGAACCATGATCAGCGCGATCAACGGCCCCAAGCCTATCGAAGAGATCAGGGAGGGCGATTTCGTCCTCACCCACCGAGGCAGATACCGCCGCGTAACCGAGACGATGCGGCGGGAGAGTTACCTCTATCGCGTCAAAATTGACAAACTGCCGGAGATGCGCGTGACCGGAGAGCATCCATTCCTCACCGATCAAGGCTGGATTGACGCGGCGGACCTGGAGCCGAAGCGCCACTTCGTTCAAATCGGTTGTAGCGCCGAACGCGCCGACGAACCAATCACGATCGACATCGCCGGCGCTCAAGTGGGCGATTTTATTTATCAACCGAATATCGATCGTAGGTTGCGTAGCGGCCCGATTTCGCGCCATGTCTCGCCTGTGCGCGCTGGCGTTCAAGTAGACGAAGAGATCGCCTGGCTGCTCGGGATGTACATCGCTGAAGGTTCAATTACCGATTGCCGCGACATTCGCTTCACTCTCTCGGCGGACGAACAGGGGCATGCGGACCGCATCTGCGCCATCATGCGAGACCGATTGGGATTGGCCGCGAGCAAGACCGTGACTAACCACGAGGCGCGCGGCAGTTCCTGGCTCAGCGTGCGCGTCAATTCGAAGCTATTCGCCTTGTGGCTACAAAACAACTTCGCCAGCGGCTTCGATCGCAAGCGCATACCGCAGTGGATTATGACCGCCGACGAGCGGGTTCAAGCCGCCTTCCTGAAGGGAGTCGCGGACGGCGACGGGACGCCGATCAACGCGCAGCAAATCCGCATTACGCTCTCGAATGAAACCCTGGTCAGGCAAATTTTCGAGATCGCTACACGCCTCGGCTATTATCCGACTCTGCGGCCCGATTACATGCCGCCGAACGCGAACGTTCGCCCATGGTCGGTCGCCTTCGGGCCTACTTACAATGCCGGAATGGCGCGCGGCGGCTTCTATCGCGTGCGCGAGGTGGAGCTTACTGAAGAGTACGCCACGGTCTATAACTTCGAGGTTGAAGAGGATCATACCTACGTCGCCAATCAGGTCGTAGTGCATAACTGCTTCGTCCTGCCGGTGCCCGATTCGCTCGAAGGAATCATGGAGCACGCCAAATACTGCGCATTAATTCATCAATCAGGTGGGGGCACCGGGATGACCTATGAACGCTTGCGCCCCGCAGGAACGCCCGTCGGCGAAGGCCGTGGGCTGGCTTCAGGTCCGGTCTCGTTCATGCAGATTGTCAACACGATGACCGAGACCGTTAAGCAGGGCGGCGTCCGGCGCGGCGCGAACATGGGCATTCTGTCGGTTCATCACCCCGACATCCTGCGGTTCATTCAGGCCAAGACCGATCAGAGGTCGCTGACCAATTTCAACATCTCGGTCACCGTTACGGACAAATTCCTGAGGGCCGTTGAAAACAACGAGTGGTTCCAGACCGAGTTCGAAGGTAAGCCGTGGGAACGTCCGGTCTTCGACCCGCTGGCGAAGAACGGCGACGGAGAGCAGGGCGGCGATTACGCCTACAAAGGCCAGCAGCCGCCCAAGCCGGGAATGGTCTACGCGCCCGACATCTGGGAGCGCATCATCGCTTCGACTCACCGATGGGCCGAACCCGGGATCATCTTCATCGACAACGTGAATCGTCACAACCCGCTGCGCAACTCGATGGGCATGAAGAAGGCCTCGAATCCTTGCGTGACCGGCGACACTTTGATCTTCACCGGCGACGGCATCTTTACCGCGAAGGAACTGTTCGATGCGCAGAATGATGTGAATGTGGTGATCGACGGGCGCTTCGGACACGAACAACGCGTGGCCCAAGCCTCATCCGTTTTCTGGACAGGCCATAAACCCGTCTTCCGTTTGGTAACCAGAGAAGGTTACACGCTGCGCGCAACGGGCAACCATCAGGTTATGACGCCCAACAGTTGGGTCGCATTGCAGGACCTCAAACCCGGCGATCAGGTTCATATCCTTAATCGCAAAGGCGGATTCGGCGTTGAAGGGTCGCTTGAATGGGGGCGAGCGATGGGCGCGATGGTTGGAGATGGATACTTCGCTAACAGCCTATCGATCCACCGCAGAGGCGCGGAGTACCGCGGAGGTTTCGCAGAGGTTTCAGAGAGGCCGTCTCTCCTCTCTGCGCCTCCTCAGCGTTCTCCGCGCCTCTGCGGTGAAGCAAGCGTTCCAAGCGCCGTCTTCAAAGGCAGCGAAGAGATGCAGCGCGGTTTCCTGCAAGGTCTTTTCTCTACGAATGGCGCAGTTCATATTGACGCCGAGAAAGGCGATCACATCCGCCTGACTTCGGTCTCAGAGCGGTTGTTGCGCGAGACCCAGCAACTGTTGCTCAACTTCGGCATTGCTTCCGCGCTCTATCTAAATGAACTGCGCGTCTCGCAGGCCAACATCGAAACCTTCGCTCATGAGATTGGTTTCCTGAAGGTAGGGGCAGACCTGCGTGTCTGCCACGGACTGGATTTACAGGTAACCGCAGGGGCAGAGCCACAAACCGGGGCAGACACGCAGGTCTGCCCCTACGTTGCCACGGTCGAAGCAGTAATTCCCGATGGCGAAGAGGAAGTGTTCGACCTGACCGAACCGCTGACGCACTCGTTCATAGCGAACGGCGTCGTCGTCCACAACTGCGCCGAGCAGATGCTGCATGATTACAACGCCTGCAACCTCGGCTCGATCGATGTGGCGAAGTATTACGACGAGAGAACCGACGACATCGACTGGGATCGGTTCTCCGAGGACATCTACTGGAGCGTGCGCTTCCTCGACAACGTGATTGACTCCTGCGACTGGCCCCTGGCGCAGATTCACGACACGGTGCAGCGGACGCGCCCCGTGGGACTGGGCATTATGGGCTTCGCCGACCTCTGCCTGCATAAGCGCATCTCTTACGGCGGCGACGAGTCGGCCGCGTTCGCCGACACAATGATGGACTTCTTCCGCAAAGAGTCGTGGCGGGCGTCGCTCGCGCTCGGCGCCGAGAAGGGCGTGATACCGGAATTCGAGCCGAACCGCGATCTATACGAAGACCTGATCTACGAAGAGGTCGGACTCGAGCGCTCGGTCCCGCTCACGCCGCGCAATTACGAGGTGACCACCGTCGCGCCCACGGGGACCATCTCGCTCGTCGCCGAAACCAGTTCGGGCTGCGAGCCTAACT
>WNGF01004065.1_pt1 | contig 31856 bp, 30 predicted proteins | sample 5400641 | NCBI WGS metagenome assembly WNGF01 (sample SAMN13153371, study PRJNA577476) | soil metagenome | isolation source: 80 cm soil or saprolite under grassland replicate 2 | place: USA:California | collected 2016-06-15 | reverse complement strand
TCGGAGCGAACGGTGTCGCCGCAACCGCTGCGGCCGGCGCTCTGCTTACAGCCACGGGCGCCCTCGGCGCCCTGTGCTTCGCTTCCTGGGCGCTCGTTGGCCGCCTCAGGCAAGCTGGAGCGCCGGTCCCCGCACCCGTGCCATCCTGATCGGGACCGTGTTCACGGTTCCAGTGCTGCTACCGTTGTTCAGGTAATGCGCCAGGCCACGTTGCCTGGCAAATCGTGCCAGCGCTCGCCGTCGTTGCTTATTGCATCCTCCGCGTTCGCAGCACATGACGCAGAGGAGTAAGCAAATGCCTAGTGGAACCGTGAAGTGGTTCAGCGACGAGAAGGGCTTCGGCTTCATCACACCCGATGACGGCTCGAAGGACCTCTTCGTCCACCAGAGCGCGATCGCCGGCGACGGCTATCGCTCGCTCGCCGAAGGCGCCAAGGTCACCTATGAGGCCGAGGCCGGGGACAAGGGTCCCCGCGCCGTAGACGTACAGGCCAGCTAGTCGGACCCCGCCCAGTTGAGCTGGGCAATTCGTGCCTTTATCAGACGCCGCACGCCCAGCGTGCGGCGTCTGTTCGTTCGCAGACGCCGGCACGCCCGCGAGCAGCTCGACCGAGGCACCCACGGTCTCCACATCCGGGACTGGCGCGAGCCCAGTCGGTAGCTTGAGCTCGTTCACGTAGGCGAGCGCGAGGAGGCGGCGATGGAGGTTGGAATCGGTTTGCCGGCGACGGTCCCGGGAATCGAGCGCGGGGCGCTGCTCGACTGGGCCAAGCGAGCGGAGGAGCGCGGCTTCTCGTCCCTGGGGACGCTCGACCGGCTCGTGTACCCGAACTACGAGCCCCTGGTCGCGCTGGGGGCGGCCGCGGCCGTGACGGAGCGGATCCGCCTCACGACCGACGTCCTGATCGTCCCCTACCGCGTCAACGCGACGCTGCTCGCCAAGCAGGCGGCGACCCTCGACTCTCTGAGCCAGGGACGGTTGACTCTCGGGGTAGGGATCGGCGCGCGGCTCGACGACTACGAGGCAAGCGGCGTCCCGCTCGGCGAGCGAGGTCGGCGGATGGACGAGATGCTGGCCGAGATGAAGGCCTGCTGGGACGGCGCAGAGCGCGGGTTCGCCGGACCCGTCGGCCCGCCCCTCGCACGCCAGGGCGGCCCCGCGCTGCTCGTCGGCGGCCGGGTCGATGCCTCATTTCGCCGCGCGGCGCAGTTTGGCGACGGCTGGACGATGGGCGGAGGCAGTCCCGACGACTTCGCCAAGGCGGTCAGCCGCGTCCGCGAGGAGTGGGAGAAGGCGGGTCGCCAGGGCGAACCGCGGTTGGCGGCGCTCTGCTACTTCGCCCTCGGTGGCGGGGCAAGAGAGGCCGCCGACTCCTATCTCAAGCACTATTACGGATTCGTCGGCGAGCAGGGGGCCAACGCGATCGCCGAGAGCGCCGCCGTCGACGAGGGGATGGCGCGCTCCTACCGCGATGGCTTCGCCGAAGCCGGCGCCGACGAGCTCATTTACTTCCCGTGCTCCACGGAGGTCTCTCAGGTCGACCTGCTCGCCGACGCCGTGCTGTAGGACATCGGCGAGGCTGCCGAGGGACCGTAAGGCGGCGTTCGGCTATTCGCTTAAGCGGACGCTGCCTGAAGGATCGACGCGAGCAAGCCCGGAAAGCGGGCCTCGAGGTCGTCGCGGCGCAGCGCGTTGAGGCGCGTGGTCCCCTCGTGACGCTGCCGGATCACGCCGGCTTCGCGCAGCACCTTGAAGTGATGCGTGCAGGTCGACTTCGTCACCGGGACGTCGAAGCTTCCGCAGGTGTGCTCGCGGTCATCGCTGGCGAGCGCGGCGACGATCCTCAGCCTTACCGGGTCGCTCAGCGCGTGCAGGACCTGACCGAGCTCGATTTCTGCCCGTCGAGGGTGAGCGATCTGTTCAGTGGCCTGTTCTTCGGCGGTCTGCGCCGGCATGGCGGCTCCCGGGTCATCGTACGACGATCGCCGTACATTTGCTAAGGTACGGCAACCATCGTACAACGTCCCGACCGGGAAGGCCAATGAACGAACCTCGAACCACTCTCCACGACGCCTCGCCGAGAGGGCGTTACCCCCAGCGACGAGCGGAGGCGCTCGTCGCCCAGTACATCCACGAGCTCTCCGGGCGCCACGCAAGCAAGCGCGCCCTGACCGATTCGAGCACAGAGCCGGCCCGGCAGGCCGCTGACCCAGGCGAGGGATAGCTCGGCGGCTCAGCCGTTCCCAGCGCCCGCTCTCACCGGCTCGCCGGTGCGCGGCGGCGCGGCGCTGGCGACGGGCACGCAGCGGGCCTCGCGCGCCGGGCGCAGCGGGGTACCCGCGACCGGGCAGGAGTAGTCCGTCGCCGCGCGGTCGGGAGTGTCCCCGCCCGCGGTCGGCACCGCCTCGAGGACCTCGCCGGAGATCGTCAGCCACGCCAGGATCCCGCCCACCACCGCAAGGGCCGCGCAGGCCAACATCGCGATGTGGAAGCCGTCCGTCATCGCCGAGGGGTCGTAGAAGCTGTCCCCGGTGAGGCCGCCGATCAGCGGCAGGACCGCCACGGCGAGCAGCCCGGCGACGCGGGCGACTGCGTTGTTGATCCCGGAGGCGATCCCGGAGTGCCGCGCGTCGGCGGCGGCGAGGACGGTCGCCGTGACGGGCGCCACCACGAGGACCAGACCGAGTCCGAAGACGATCACCGCCGGCAGCACGCTCGCCAGGTAGCTGTCACCGGGCTCGATCCGCGTCAGCAACAGCAGCCCCGCGGCGATCACGAGCGGGCCCACGGTCAGCGGAATCCTGGCCCCGACGCGCTGCGCGAGGGCGCCCGAGCGAGCCGAGAGCACGAGCATCAACACGGTGACCGGAAGCGAGGCCGCGCCGGCGGCGATGGGCGAGTAGCCGAGTGAGATCTGAAGGAAGGCGACGAACAGGAAGAAGAAGCCGCCCAGGGCCGCGTAGACGGCGAAGGTGACCAGATTGGCGGCGCTGAACTGTCGCGAGCGGAAGATGTCCAGCGGCATCATGGGATTGGGGCTGCGCCGCTCGGCGAGCAGAAAGGCCGCCAGCGCGAGCGCGCCGCCGATTCCCGCCACCAGGATCAGCGGCGTGGCGCCGCCGCCGGGAGCCTCGATCAGGGCGTAGGTGACTCCCGCGAGGCCGAGCGCCGCCAGGATCGCCCCAGCGAAATCGAGCTGTCCGCTCGCGGTCGGATCGTGGGTCTCGGGGACGTGGCGTCTGGCCATCGCGATGACGAAGACGCCGAGCGGAAGGTTGATCAGGAAGATCGCGCGCCACGACACGGCATCCACCAGGTAGCCGCCCAGCAGCGGTCCGAGCGCGCCCGCGACACCGCCCAGCCCCGACCAGGCGCCGATCGCGCGGGCTCGGTCGCCCGGGCGGAAAGTGGCCTCGAGGATCGCCAGGCTGCCGGGCGTCAGAAGCGCTCCGCCGACCCCCTGGAGGAGCCTGGCGACGACCAGCAGCGCGGCGTTGGGAGCGACCGCGCAAAGGAGCGATGCCGCCGTGAACAGGCCGACGCCCAGCTCGAAGACTCGGCGGCGCCCGTGGCGGTCGCCCAAAGATCCGCCGAGCAAGATCAGCGACGCGAGCGTCAGCAGGTAGCCGTTGAGCATCCACTGAAGCGCGCTCGTCGACGCGTCGAGGTCGCGGCCGATGTCGGGCAGAGCCACGTTGACGACGGTGCCGTCGAGGAACGCCATCGCCGACCCCAGGACGGCGACGGCCAGCACCCAGCGACCGGCGGCGCTGTCGAAGGCCACCTCGTCGGTGGCGTCTGGTGAGGCGTCATCGATGGCAGCGGCATCCGGCGTCATCGTCTGGCGCTCACGCCGGGAAGCCTAAGGGCCTCGCGCCTCGGCCAGCAGCCATGCGCGCTCACCGGGTCTGTTCTCGGCCAGGCGCACCGCAGCGACGACCCGCCGCCAGCGCCCGACGAGCTCGTCGTCGAGTGGCTGCGCACGACGGTAGGCGCGCAGATAGAGCCGCAAAAGAAGCCGGCGGCCGAGCGGATCGAGCCGGCGGACCACGAACGGCGCGTGCTCAGGCGCCCTCGCGGCCAGGAGGATCATCGTCGTACGCGCCACGTCGGCCTCCGGGTCGGCCCGTGAGGCGTTCGGCCAGTCGATCACCTTGTAGCCGCCGCTCGCGCCGAGCACGTTGGCGGGGTGGAAGTCGAAGTGTCCCAGCCGGTCGCCCTCGGGCAACTCCTCGAGTCGAGCGAGCGCCCGCGCCCGCACGTCTTCGGGCACGAGTCGCGACGCGAGTCGTTCGCGCACCCAAGCATGCACCGGTGGGAGCTCCGCGGGCGCGTGGACGCTGTTCAGTTCTGCGTGCAGGCGACCCAGCGCCCAGGCGATCTCCGGCAGGCGCCACGGCTTGTGCCCGAGGGTGAACAGCAGGTCCTCGCCGTCGAGCCGCTCCATCACGACGCCGGGTCGGCCGTCCAGGTCGACGCGCTCGAAGACGAGCGGCACAGGCGCGCCGGCCCGCCCGGCGGCGGCGAGCGCGGCGGTCTCGCGCTCCAGCTCCTCGCGCTGGTCCGGGCGGTGCGCCAGCCGCAGGACACGTCCCTCGTCCCACGCGAAGACCTCGGCCTGGTAGCCGGCGCCGACGCGGATGAGGCTCTCGAGCGGCGGCACCCCTTCCATGCCCCGGGAGTATCGGCCAACCCTGGCCCATCGCAACCTCGAAGTTACCCCTGGGGGATTCGACCATTCGCTGCAGCAGGCACACCGCTACCGGGATTCGAACCCGGGTTTCCGGACTGAGAATCCGGCGTCCTAGTCCCCTAGACGATAGCGGCGCGAAGCGGCGATTCTAACGAGGCGCTTCGGGCGCAAAGGGTGCTTAAGGGGGGTCCGAACAGATGCGGCTGAGAGGATTCGAACCTCCACGTCCTTTCGGACACGGCGACCTGAACGCCGCGTGTCTTCCAGTTCCACCACAGCCGCGTGCGGTACCAAATCTAGCGAGCCGCTGGAGGACCTGATGGTCGCGGCTACGCGCGTGCGGGAACGAAGTGGCGGATGTCGACGTCTTCACGGTCCAGGGCAAAGCGCACGCCTTCCTCCGCAAGCCGATGCGTCTCCTCGTAGGTATCACCCACCGCGGTCCAACCCGGGATCTCTGGAGACGTCGCGGTCCAGGTGTCCTCATCATGCTCGTAGATCACGCGAATGCGGTCCATGGCCTGGTTCCTAGAGTAGCTTCCGAAGTCTCATCCTTCGAGAGCCCAATTTGCTCCGCGATCCGCCCGCAATTCCAGCGAGAGGTGTGGCCTGGATATGCCGAATGTGCCGAGTTCGTGACAATGGGTGAGATGAAGATCGGGCTCGTACTCGGCGCGGGAGGGATCCAGGGCGGTGCCTGGCTGACAGGCGGGCTCGACGCGCTCGCCGAGGAGACCGGCTGGGACCCCGCCGAGGCCGACTACGTGGTCGGCACGTCGGCCGGGTCGATGATCGGCGCGCTCTGCGCGAGCGGCGTGCCTCCCTGGTTCATGGTCGCCCACTCGAGGGGCGAGGTCTTCCAGGGCGTCGTGGACGCCGACGGGCGCCCGGCGGCCGACGCCGACCGCGCCGCGGGCGCGCGCTTCGAGCTCGCCGGCACCTGGCCACCGATTGGCCCCGGCTCCTGGCGCCTTGCGCTCCGCACCCTCGCCAACCCCCGCCGCTACAGCCCCGCCACCCTCGCCTCCGGTTGGCTGCCGCGCGGCATCTTCACCACCGAGGGCCTGAAGGACACGATCCGCCGCGCCGTCCCCGAGGGCTGGAGCCCTCACCCCAACCTGTGGATCGTCGCCTCCGACTACGAGACCGGCCGGCGCGTTCCGTTCGGCCGGCCTGACGCGCCCGAGGCCGAGCTCGCCGACGCCGTGGCGGCTTCCTGCGCGATCCCGGGCTTCTACCAGCCGGTGACGATCGGCGACCGCCGCTACGTGGACGGCGGCATCTACTCGGCCTCCAATCTCGACCTCTTGCGAAACGAGGGCCTCGACCTGGTCGTCTGCCTGAACCCGACCTCCACCCTCCACCCCATCCGCGCCATCAATCCGCGCGACGCGTTCAACCTCGTCTTCCAGCGCGCCTCCGGCCGCCGCCTCGGCAGCGAGGCGAAGAAGCTCCGCGCCGCCGGCACCGAGGTCGCGCTGATCCAGCCCATCGGCGAGGACCTCAAGGCGATGGGCCCGAACCTGATGCGAACCGGAAACCGCAACCGGGTGATCGAGACCGCCCGCCGCACGGTCGCCCGGCAGCTTGCGGAGCCCGAGATCCGGGATCTCCTCGCCGGCCTGCCGCCGGGCCGTCCCGAGAAGATCCGCCGGCCGGCGGGTCCGCCCTCAGCCTGGCCCGATTGGCGCGAGCTGCTGGGCCGCCGCGCCGCCTGATCGGAGCGTTCGCGGTTCCTCAGCCGACGGCGGCGCTTTCGGTCCCTCAGCCGACGCCGGCGCTCTGCTGCGTCGCGGCGCTGAAGTCGTCCACCACCTTGCGCGGGTGGAGCTCGGAAGCGCTTCCGTTCTTGCCCCGCATGTAGAGCCCGAACGTGTCGATGTACGTGCGGACCTTGTGCTGATACCACGTCGTGGCCCGGCACTTCGGGGGCTTCGGGTGCGGATCGTCGGCCAGGTCGTCGTCGATGCCCGCGAACCAGATGAGCCAGGGCACCTGCTTCAGCTGCGAGCTCGTCCTCACCTGCTGAACGGCCTGTCTGAGCTTCGCGGCCTGGGCCTCTTCATTGGGCACGCACTTCCAGCTCGCCCGTTGCTTTGAGTCGCCAACCGACCAGCCGAACTCGGTTACGGCGACGGGGTGACCGGCGAATACGCGCTGGTAGGAACGGAGCTTGGCGGCCACGTCCCCGGGGCGCTGGGAATAGGCGTGGATCGTGACGAAGTCGAAGTCGTGGTCGCGGCCCTTGCCCTTGTTGTAGCGGTGGAACTTCACGGCCCAGGCTCGCGGCGCGTTCTGGCCGTTCGCTCCACCGGCCGCGATCTCGCCGGCGTCGACGGCCACCTGGTCGCTGGCGTTGGCCGCCGCCGCGTGGAATTGCGCCAGGAGGTCGGAGTACTCCTTGAAAGAGCCGTCACCGGCCTCCTTCCCGCCCCATTCGAAGCCCTTGTTCGGCTCGTTCCACAGGCTCCAGTGCTGGATATCCCCTCCCATCGTGCCGCCCGGGCCGTAGCGGCCGATCGCCGTCTGGACGAACTGCCGGAACTCGTCGTAATGCGCCGGTATCGGCGGACAGGCCGTGGTCTTGCAGACTTTGCCCTTGACCGCCCAGTGGGGCGCCAACGTCAGGCGAACGGTGAGGATGTTCACTCCCGCGGCGGTCAGCGCGTCCACCGTCTTCTCGAACGGAGAGCCCTCCCACCGGTATGTGTGCGTGCCGTCGATCGCCGGCGGGTTCGGCTCGATATCGCTCCATGCCAGGTAGATGCCCACGCCATCGACTTGGGCCTCCGCCATCGACTGGGCGATCACCGGTGCATAGGTCGAATCCTCGATGTTGACGCGCGTCCCGAGCGCCGGGTCGGCAGCGTTAGGCGCCTGCCCTGTGGAAAACGACCCGCTTCCCAAAGCGGCGACGGCCGCGACGGCCAACCCGATCGACAGCACCAGCACCGCAGGCCCCCTTCCCAGCACGTATGCCTACGGAACCTCGCGCCTAAGCCAGCTGCGGTAGAAGCCCTCGATGTCCGGCAGGAACTCGTGCACCACCGGATAGCCGGGCGGGACCGCCTCGGTCTCGAGCTGGCGCGCGCACGACGGGCAGAAGAGCTCGCGCAGCTCGGTCCATTCGGGGTCGGGGCCTGCGAACCCCGGGTAGATCTCGCCCAGCTTCTCGGCGTCGTCGCGGACGAAGATCAGCGCATCCATCTTCCAGTTGCGATGTGGCGCGCAGAAGTCGTGGCCGCAGTCGCAGCGCACGACGAGCTCGCCGTCCGAGGCGCGTCGCACCGCGTTCAGCCCCTCCCCCATCGGCAGCGCGATCGGATCGTCGTAGGGGACGCGCTCGGACAGCACCGCCAGCCACTTCTCGAACCGGTCGGGGTCCTTGTAGCCGGACTGGATGTCCTTGACCTCGCGCCGCGACAGCTTCTCCTCGAGCATCGCCGCCAGCGTGTCCCTGTCCAGCGTCCTCCCCGCCGCCCGCGGCGGCTCGACCTCGGCCACCTCGGAGGCGGCGAGGAACGCGTCCGCGGACTCCTCCGGCGTCATCTTCCCGGGCTGCTCATCCACGTCTGCCGGCACCGTCGGCGTCTCGATCTGGAAGGTGAAGTCCTCGGGCAGGTCCCAGAAGCCGCGGTACTCGGCCGCGAAGCGCTCCGACAGCTTCATGGACTCCGCATAGCCGACCTTGACCGCGTCGATGAAGTCGCCGGCCAGCACCCGCTCCCGTGCCTCGGCCCACCACTCGCGCACCGGGCGGCCGCGCTCGAGGCGACGCTTGCGATACGCGTCGCGGTCCGAGACGCCGTAGATGGACTCGGCGAAGCGCGGCAGCAGGTGCCCCTCCGCCACGTCGCGATCGACCGCCTCGACAGGACGAAGCAGCGGGTCCCCGAGCCCGGGCGCCCCCTTCATGACCGACAGGTACAGGTCGCCCTCACTGAACGGCTCCAGGGTCGTGAAGTTGTCCTGCTTGTAGGCGCGCTCCCCCTGGACCTCCATCAGCGCGGGATCGTCGAAGCTGCCATCGCAGAGCGGATAGGCCTCGCCGCGCCCAGCCCGCTCGACCAGGTCGGCCGCCTTGATGTTGTGGACGTAGGCGGCCGAACCCGGGTAGCCGCCGAACAGCGCCTGGGCCAGGATCCGCGTCGTCCCCAGGTTCTGGAGCTCCCAGAACGGCGTCCCGTGAACCATCAGCAGCGACTCGAAGCTGGATCCGCCCCGGTGGCGCCCCGCCCCGCCGCTGTTCGCCTTCAACCGCCGCGAGAGGTAGATCATCGGGCAGATGAGCTCCCACATCTCGACGTCGCCGGCGTCCCCCTCCGGATTGAACATCGCCGCGCAGGTGTCGGTGCCGTCGAGCACGTACTTCGCCCCCATGCCCTGAGCGGCAATCTCGAAGTTCATGATCGCCGACGAGTTGCCGTACTGGTCGATGCCGCCACCCTGGATCACGTTGCCGGAGCACGAGTAGGGGCCGATCACCTCCTCGATGAAGCCGCGCGACTGAAGCGCCCGCGAGATCGTGCGCGGGAAACCCTGGAAGGCGGGCTGCAGGAAGGCCCAGGCAATCCCGGTCGAGCCCTCCGCGTCGCCCAGGTTGGCGATCGTGCCCTCCGGAAAGTTGGTCTCGATCGCGAAGTAGGCGCCGTCGTTCACCTTGTCGTTGCAGATCAGCGTCTGCGTGAACTGCACCCAGATCGCACCCTGCATCCCCGACGGCGTGCAGTTCATCGAATGCCAGCCCCACGCAGAGGCGCCGTCCATGTCGAGCGCGTAGTCGCCGTCGCCGCCGATCCGGACCTCGAATGGCGCGTGCATGAGGAAGTCGCGCCGCGCGCGCGCCGGCAGCTGCTGCTTGTCAGCGAAGGTGACGTCGAAGGCACCCACGGACCGGTAGCGGCCCGGCACGGTCATCTCGCGGATGCGCGACTTGAACGAGCGCCGCCCCTCCTCGATCACCTCGCGCGAGAACTGCTTGAAGCGCTCGATCCCCTCCTCGAGGATCACCCGCTCGACCGCCTCGCGGATCATGTGGCAACCCGCGAGCCGCGTGCGCTCGTCGAGCAGGTAGTACATCGGCGCGCGCGTTCGCTTCTGGCAGCGGATCAAATGCCAGCGGGCGAGCTCGTCGTGCTCGCCGATCTTCATGCACGGCAGGTCGATCCCGTCGTCGAGCCGGTTGGTGGGCCCGACCGGCACGCCGCCCGGCGTCGAGGCGCCGATGTCGAGCACGTGCGTGACGCCGCCCGCCCAGGCGACCAGCTCCCCCTCCCAGAAGATCGGCACGAACGTCTGCACGTCGGCGTTGTGCACGTCGCCGATCGTCGGATCGTCGTTGGCGAAGATGTCGCCCGGCCTGATCGCCGGGTTGTCCTCCCAGCCGTTTCGGACCATGAACTTGATCGCGTCCGACATCGTGTGGACATGGACGATGATCCCGGTGGAGAGGGCCACCGAATCCCCCTCGGGCGTGTAGAGCGCGAAGCACAGCTCGCCGAGCTCTCGGACGATCGGCGAGGCGGAGATGTTGAGCGCCGTCTCGCGCGCCGAGACGAGGCCGCCTCGCAGCCGCGCGAAGAGCTTCTCGTAGCCGATCGGATCGGAGTCCTTCAGCTCCAGCTCGCCGGTGAGCCCGGCGTAGGAGCCGGTCTCGGCGAACAGGCGCTCCGAGGTGGCGAGCATCTCGTCGAGGCGCTTTCCGCCCCAGCCGATCGGCCGCGCCTCCTGAGGCTCGAGCTCCCTTGTCGCCTCGACGATCGGGATGTCGCGACTCTAGCGGCAGCGGCCAAGAGACGCGGGGTCGGACCAGGCGGGGCCCAGATGGAAGATGTGGTGGCGGTCGAGGCGGGCGGACCGTTCGGGCGGGATCGCAAAGGTGGTGGCGACCGACTCGACGATTGCCGGGCCGGGGATCGAGTTGCCCGCCTCGACGTCGGCGAGCTCGTAGATGTCCGTCTCGGCGTAGTCGTCGCCCCAGCGGACGCGCCGCGTGCTCTTCGCCGGCGGGGTTCCCTCGTGTTCACGGAGGTCTGGCAGCGCCGGCTTCTCGACCTCCACCGAGCCGAGCACGATCGCCTGGGTGACCAGGTAGCCGAGCTCTGGTGAGCGCGCCGAGCGCGCGTAGACCTTGCCGTAGGCCTCCTCGAACTCGGCGATCAGGTCGTCGACCTGCTCGGCGTCCTCGAGGTCCATGTGCGGGGAGACGATCTCGATGTCGTTGAGCTGGCCGTAGTACTGCATCCGCACCGCGTGCGTGAACTCGATCGCCTCGCGGTCGATGCCCGACTTCGCGAACTCCTCGGCGACCTTGTCCTGCAGCCCCAGCCAGGCGCCGGTGATCATCACCGCGATCCCCGCCCTCTCCATCTCGTCCTGGCCGGGGAGGATCGGCATGTCGATCGTCTGGTCGTAGCGGTACTCGAAGTCGGCGCAGGCGCAGCCGTAGGCCGAGAAGCCCGCCGCCCAGGCCGGGACCAACACGTCGCGAAAGGCAACCCCCTCGGTGTAGCCGGCGACGTGGAGCGGCCCCCCGCCCCCGTAGCAGAGCAGCGCGTAGTCGGCCGGCGAGTAGCCCTTGCCGAGGATCCGGCCCACCGCCTCGTTCTTCAGCGTCTGCTCGAACAGGCCCACGACCCCCGCCGCGGCGTCGTCGAGCTCGAGCCCCAGCGGCTCGGCGAGCTGGCGCTCCACCTCGGCGCGCGCCCTATCCGTGTCGAGCTTCACATCGCCGCCGAGGAAGTAGTCCGGGTTGACGCGCCCGAGGACCAGGTTGAGATCGGTCACCGAGATCGTCTCCAGCCCTCCTTCCGGCCAGCAGACGCCAATCCGGGCGCCGGCCGAGTCCGGGCCCAGCTCCGGGCGGCCCGAGTTCGGGTTCACCCGCACGAACGAGCCGGTGCCGGCCCCGATCGAGTCGATCTTGACCAGCGGCATGTTGAGCATGAACCGGGCGATGTCGGGCGTTGGCGTGATCTCGAACCGGCCGTCCGTGATCAGCGCGATGTCGAACGAGGTGCCGCCGATATCGGTGCAGAGCACGTTCGGCAGCCCGAGGCGCTCGGCGATCCCCTGACCGCCGACGACGCCGCCGATCGGCCCCGAGACCAGCGTCCGCGCCAGCTCCCTTGCCTCGATCGAGATCGTGCCGCCGTGCGAGGCCATGACGCGAAGCTCGAAACCGGCGCCGGCCTCCTTGGTCTTCTCGCGAACCCCCTTCAGCGTCCCCCGCGAGGGCTCCGCCGCGTAGGCCTCGATCAGGGTCGAGTTGAGCCGGGGCAGGTCGCGGCGCTGCGGATAGAGCTCTGAGGAGAGGAAGACCGGCACCCCGCCATCGCGCCAATCGGCGCTCGCATCGGCCCCCAGCCCCCGCTTCGCCTTCTCCTCCTCCACGATCTCCCCCACCCGGATCTCGTGCTCGGCGTTTCGGTACGAGAACAGCAGGCAGACGCAGATCCCGTCGACGCCGGCGTCGAGCAGCTCGATCGCCGCCTGGCGCGCGTCGTCGACGCGCAGCGGCAGCACCTCCTGCCCGAACACGTCGATCCGCCCCCGCACCCCCTTCATCCGCTCGCGCGGCACGAGCGGCGGGTTGTGGTAGTGCGTCGCGAGATGGAGGCGATCGGAGTAGGAGTAGCCGAGGTAGGTCTGGATCCCACGCTCGATCTTCAGGTAGTCCTCCTGGCCCGCGGTGACGATCGCCCCGATCTCGAGGCCCTGGCGGGTCAGCAGCCGGTTGAGCATGGCGGTGCCGCTGTAGATGCCGGAGGCGATGCGGGGGAACGCTCCGTCCGGCGTCGTTCCCCACTGCTCGAGCGCGTCGCGGGCTGACTCCATAAAGCCGATCGACTCGTCCTCGGGCGTCGTCTGCGCCTTGCCGACCACGAACGACCCCGCCTCGTCCACGACGAAGGTGTCGGTCATCGTCCCGCCGGCGTCGATCGCCAGCACGCGCGGCTTCCGCTCGGCGCGCTCCGCCATCTGGGGCGAGTCTATCCGGCGAGTTGCGTGTGGCAGTAGGCGTCGCGGCGCTCGCGATCGCCCGGAGTCTGCGGCGTAGCGATCATCTGCGCCCACCCGGCGGCGTTCGCCTCGATCTGCTGGGCGACTTGCTCTCGCTCGACCTGCGACTGCGCGTTGAGGAGTCGCTCGGCGTTTCGCCACACCCCCTCGCGCCATGTGCGCGTCATCTCGAGGCCGCCGACGTCGTCGAGCGGCGTCGCGTCGGAGTTGGTCTCCCGCATCCGGTCGTCGTAGCGCCTCGCCACCGCGTGGACGACCGGGCCATAGGCTCGATTCAGCACCTCGTTGAAGCGGTCGTGGTCGACCTTGCGCGTCGCCCCGGACCGCGTCCGCACGCCGAGCGCAGCGATCACGAACGGCATGTCGTTCTGGACGTGGGCGTTGATCCCAAGCAGCATGTCCTGCGCCGCGTTGACGTCGCCGGACTGCGCCGTCTCGAACGCGATGCGCCAGGCGCCGGCCACCGGTTCCCCCGCGCTCCAGGCACGGAAGGTGTCGAAGTAGACGTCCGCGAACAGCGCGTCCTGTGTGTACAGGTAGCGCGGGTACTGAAAGAACCTTGGCTGCCTTACCAACGTCCGCTTCAGCGTCTTCGTGAGCATGAGGTAGGTGGTCGCGAACACGGCTCGGTGGTCGCAGCCGAGCCGGTCGCGCAAGCGGCTCAACCGCCGGATCTCGGCGTCCACGCATCCGAGGCTCGGTACGCGACAGTGCGGCACGGGCCCTGGTTGGGGCTCGTTCGGGCTTGGCAGCGGCGGCAGGAGCGCCGTCCAGTTCGTATTCGGCGCCGAGGACGCTGACGCGCCCGCCGCCAGCGCCGCACACCCAACCAGGAGCGCCGCCACCGCGCACGTGAAGCCGATCCTGTGCCTCCTCGCCACCTCGATTCGATGCTAGGGAACGCCCGGTGAGGACGCGTCGGTTCGCGGGCTGTGGCGTGCAGCCCTCCCGGGTGCGAACCTTCGGCGGTGACTCGCTGGCTGGTGATCACGGCGCTCGCGCTGCTGGTGCTCCTGGGCGCGAGCCAGATCCTCATCCCCCCGCTAGCCGAGCACCGCATCGAGGACCGGCTCACCAGCGGCGGCGGCAGCGCCGAGGTCGCCCTGGAGGCGGTGCCGGCGGCCCGGCTTCTGTTCGCCGACGGCAAGCGGATCTCGGTGAGCGGCACCGGCCTGGATCTTCGCCTCCAGCAGCAAACCGACGTCCTGGGGAAGCTCGACGGCTTCGACGAGGTGGACGTGCGCCTGACGGACTTCCGAGCGGGCCCGTTCTCGGTGGCGAGCTTCGACCTCGCCCGGTCGGGCTCCTCGGCCCCGTATGAGCTCGTCTCCAGCTCCCGGACGACTCCCGGCGAGCTCGCCCAGTTCGGCGCGGCTCAGTTCGGGCTTCCGGGCGGGCCGCTGCTTCGCTACTTCGCCGGTCAGGCGTTTGGCGGGAACCAGCCGATCCCGATCCGCCTCGACATGAGCTTGCGAAGCGACAACGGTCGGATCGTGGTCGTCTCGGGCGGCGGCACGGTGGCCGGCTTCCCAACCGGCCCTCTCGCCCAGCTCATCACGTCGGCGATCGTCATCCAGCTCTAGTCCCCAGAGCTTGCCGAGGCCGGATGCGAGCCGCCGGACGAACCGGCAGTGGCTGCGTCACGGGCCTTGAAGAACTCCTCCCCCTCGATCCCCACCTGCGGCAGTCGGGAGAGCCATCGCGGAAGCCACCAGTTGGAACGCCCCACCACGTCGATGCCGTGTCCCAGGAGCCCGATCGCGCTGAGGCCGGTGCCGACGCCGACCAGCGCGGTGATGATCGGCAACGACATCGCGGTGACCGTGCCGAAGGTGAACAGCAGGATGATGACCGCGGCCGCCAGCCCGATCACCTCGCTCTTCTCGACCGCCGGCTTCGACACCTGGTTCCCGAGGTAGCCGCCGGTCGCGACCTCGAGGCCCGCGTCAACCGCGGGCGACTCGGCGTCGATGATCGCGTCCGCGTCCTCGGTCGTCAGCTCGCCCGGACTGAGGTCGATGGTGAGCGAGATGTAGCCGATCCTCTCGTCCTTGCTCAGCAGGGACGAGCCCTGCGAGCTCAGCGGGCTGACCGCCTTCGTGACGTGCGGGGCCTTCTTCAAGGACTCGACGGTTTCCTTGACCGCCTTCTCGTTCGCCCCGGACGTCAGCGTGCCCTGGGTCGCCTCCATCACGACCGGGTTCGTGCCGTTCGCCTGCTCCGGAAGGTCGGCGTCGAGCAGGTCAGTCGCCTGCGTCGACCCCGTGCCCGGGAGGGTCAGGTTGTCGCTGGTCGGCCTGCCGAAGTGGTTCGCCAGGAGGACGGTCGCCGCCATGACCACGATCCAAACCAGGAGGACGACGTACCGGTGGCGAACGCACAGGCGTCCGAGGGCATAGAGGACGCGGCTCATCTCAACCCAGCCAGTTCGCGATCAACCGCCCGATCTCCTGTCCGGCGTCCTCCTGGAGGAAGTGCGAGGCGTTCTCGACCTTGCGCGGCGGGCCGGCACCGAGCAGGCCGGCGAACGCCTCGCCGACCTCGAACGGAAGCACCGGGTCGGCAGCTGCCCAGAGGACGAGCGCGGGACGCTCGTCGCCGCGCAGAGCCTCGAGCGCGCGCTTGCCGGCCGCCGCGCCGGGCATCTCGGGCGAGGTCGGCAGGATGAGCGGAAAGGAGCGGGCGCCGGCCTTCGATTCGGGCGTGGGAAAGGGTGCGTCGTAGGCTGCCGCGACATCGTCGCCGGGGTCGGTGTGACACGCCCGGCGTACGAGCATGGAGACCGGCAGGTCATCGGTCCGCTCGACGAAGTCCCGGAATCTGAGCCAGGCCTCCGACATCCGCTGCTCGCCGGTGAACAGGCCGCTGTCCATGATCACCAGGCGCGAGATCCAGTCCGGGTGCTCGACGGCGAGCCGCAAGCCGATCGGGCCGCCCCAGTCGTGCACCACGGCCGTCGCCTCGCGCAGGTCGAGGTCGTCGAGCAGCCCGGCCATCAGCTGCGTGTGGCGGTCATACGAATACCAACCCAAATCGGTTGGCTTGTCGGAGCGGCCAAAGCCCGCGTAGTCCGGCGCGATGCACCGGTAGCCGGCGTCGCGCACCGGCGGGATCACCTTCCGCCACAGGTACGACCAGGTCGGCTCACCGTGAAAGAAGACGACGGGTCGGCCCTCTCCCTCGTCGAGGTGGGCGAGCCGGAGCCCGTCGACCTCCCGGTAGTGCGGCTCGAACGGAAACTCGGGCAGGCCCTCGAACCGCTCGTCCGGGGTGCGGAAGACGTCGCCTGCCATCGCCCGCGATCCTATTGAGCCTCCGGCGGATCCGGGCTCGGGGGCATCCCCGCCGATTGTCGACTTATTGCCGGTATGCGGCAAGAACTCGACATTCGGAGCGCGGACCCGGCAGGGCCGGACCTCCTCGTTGCCCGGCTGGCGGCTCGCCAGCACGGTGTCCTCTCATACGAGCAGCTCCTCGATGCGGGGATGGCGGCCAGTGGCATCACCCGGCGTGTAAAGGCCGGTCGTCTGCACCGCGTCTACCGAGGGGTCTACGCGGTGGGACATACCGCTTTAGGCAACGAGGGAAGGTGGACGGCGGCGGTGCTCGCCAGCGGTAGCGGTGCGGTCCTGAGCCACCGAAGCGCGGCGGAGCTCTGGGCCATGCTCTCGCCAAGGAACGGGCTCATCCACGTCACGATCCCGACTATGGATGGCCGCCGCACGCGCCCCGGCACCTGCCTGCATCGCTGCCCCTCATTGCCGCCAAACGCGACGACCCGGTGCAACGGCATCGCCGTGACCACCCCCGCCCGCACGATCGCCGACCTCCGCCGCGTCGCCTCGGTCGACGAGGTTCGGCGCTCGATCCGCGAGGCGGAGTTCGCGGGGCTGGATCTGGGTAAGGAGGCAAGTAAGGACACCGACCTGACGCGAAGCAGGCTCGAACGCCGCTTCGCGCGTCTATGTCGCCATCACCGCCTTCCCCGCCCGGAGGTCAACCAGCACGTCGGTCCGTTCGAAGTCGACTTCCTCTGGCGCGAGCAGATGCTGGTGGTCGAGACCGACGGTTGGCAGGGGCACCGAGGGCGCGTGGCGTTCGAGGCCGACCGGGCCAAGGACCTCGAATTGAAGCTGCTCGGCTACGAGGTGGTGCGGTTCACCTACCGGCAGGTGACGGGGCAGCCTGGAACCGTGGCCGAGAAGCTCCGGGCGCTGTTCCGGCGCCCAGTTCGCTGATCGATTGTCGAGTTATTGCCGGTATGCGGCAAGAAGTCGACAAACGACGCTGGCTTAGGCTGCCGCAATCGCCTCGGCCGTTCGGCGGGCGAGCGACATGATCGTGAACATCGGGTTCGTGCCCGACGCCGTCGGGAAAGCGCTCGCGTCGCCGATCCAGACCCCGGGTGTGTCGTGCAGCTCGCCCCAGGGATTCGCAACGGAGGTGGCCGGGTCGTTGCCCATCCGACACGAGCCCATCTGGTGGGCAGAGAACACCGCGTGCTCGAATGGCGCCAGTGAGCAACCGCCGAGGCGGGCCAAGAACGCGTCGAAGTCCTCTCCTCGCCGCCACTCGAGGCCCTTTCGGGCGAGCGCGACGATCCTCTCCGCCCCCGCCGCCTCGTGCACCCGCGCGACAGCCTGAAGCCCGGCGTGGAAGTTCCGGATGTCCAGCTCGTCGCTCAGGACGTAGCCCGGTACGGCGTTGCCCGCCGCGTCGATGCCCACCCGGCCGTGCCCGCGGTCGCGGATCAGCATGATCAGTCCAGCGGTCGTCCGGAAGCGCGCCATGTCCTCCTTGTGCTGGCGGCCCGAGTGCCACGGCGTCGCCGCGGCCGAGATGCCGACCGCGTGGTGCGCACCCTCGAGCAGGAAGCCATAGCCCTCCGGGCCTTCCGCGAACTCGTGCGAGAGCGCCGCCTGCGGGGGGCCCCACCACGCGTCCTGGGCATCCGAGTAATTCGCGAAGAGCGCGCCCGCCGGGTGCAGGCGCAGGTAGTCGCCTACCGCGGGTCCGCCGATCCCGCTGCGAAGCAATAGCGCCGGCGACTCGATCGAGCCGCAGGCGACGACGACCTGCGGCGCCCGCACGACCACCCGGGCGACGGTTCCGTCGGGCCCCGTGTAGGTGCCCTCCACCCCCGCGGCTCTTCCGTCCTCGATGAGGATTCGCTCCGCGCGACAGTTCACGACGAACTCCGCTCCACGCTCCGCGGCGTCCGCCAGATACGTGAGCTGCGTGGACTGCTTGGATCCCGTCACGTCGCCGAAGCCGCCGAAGCCGGCCAAGTCCGGGTCGTGCTTCGCCGGATCCACGTTTCGCGTGATCAGCTGGAAGTCCCAGCCGAGTTTCGCGGTCCCCTCACGCAACCGCTGGTGTGGGCCGTTCAGCTCCGAGCAGGCGTCCGTGACGCCGATACGCGCGGCTACGTCGTCCATGTAGCGGTCGTAATCGGGGCCATCGAGCCCTTCCAGGCCGAACTCCCGCGCCCATTGCTCTCGCACCCACGGGAAGGTCCGCAGGCAGTTCTGCCAGTTGATGACCGTCCCCCCGCCAAGCGACGACCCGGCCTGAAGCGATACCTGTCCCTCAGCCGTGGGGAAAGGCGCGCCGTTGAGGTACAGGTTCTGGTAGCCCCAGACCTCGAGCTGATTGAAGTCGGCCTCGTTGAAGTACCCGCCGAGCTCGAGGACGCACACGTGCTTGCCATGCTCGGCGAGCGTCCCGGCCACCACGCCCCCGCCGGCGCCGGAGCCGACGGCACAAACGTCCGCCACGATCGTGATTGCCTCCTCGCCCGGCGCCGGTCGCCGCACACGGATCGGCTTGGGCGAGGGGGGCGGAACGCGCTGCGGGCCGGGGTAGCCAAGCGCAGGCCAGTTGGCGTTGAGCCCGGTCCCCAGATCCGGCAACACGTAGTGGAGCGACAGGATCATCCCCTTCAGGGTGTGGATCCCGGCGAGCGCGTCAGGTCCGGAATCGGCGAAGCCTTGGACGATCTCCTCGCGCGCCTCCTGCGGCGCCTCGGGCACCAGCCCGTTCTCGGCCAGAGAGTCGAGCAGATCGCACAGGCCGTCCAGCTGCTCCTGCGGCGCGCCGGACTGCAGCAGCGAGATCTCGATCGCTTCCGGCACCCCCAGGTGTGAGGCGGCGCGGGCCCAGAAGCCCGTGGGATCTGCCTCACCTTCGGGCGGCGGAAGCGACGGAATCAGCGTGTCGCACAGGACCGACAGCGTCTGCCGCTGGGCGTCGGTGAACAGATCGCTCGTGACGAGTGCGTTGAAGGTCTGCGCCACCTGCTCCGTCACCGGTGCGGAGTACGGGAACATGTGGAGCTCGCGCGGCGGTGCGTAGCCCGGCGTGATCATCAGCGACTGGCGCTTCGCGTACTTGCGGATCCCGTCTGGGCCGTGCCGCGAGCCGAGTCCCGAGGCCTTCCAGCCGCCCATCGGCAGCTCCAGGGCCGCGTAGTTGAGCTGGGCGTCGTTGACGCAGCACACCCCGGCCTCGACGCGCCGCGCGACCGCCTCTCCCCGCTCGGTGTCCCTGGTCCACACCGAGGCCTGAAGGCCGTAGGGAAGGTAGGGCCGAAGGTCTCGTCGATCATGCAGCGCATCGAGTGGTCCACGTCGGCGAGCACCGTGGGCTCGAAGAAGCGCCCGGGCAGGCCCTCGGTGGGCTTGCCGCCGGTGACGATCCGGGCGCCTCGCTCCACTGCGTCGCGCACGTGCGCCTCGATCAGCTCGATCTGGGGCGGGAAGATGATCGCCCCCACGTCCACAGAGCCGGGCTCGCCCGGAGGGCCCTGGCGCAGGGACCGCACCTTCTGGGTCACCCGCTCGAGGAAATCGTCGTAGGCGGGTTCCTCCACGTATACGCGCTCCACGGAGATGCAGACCTGGCCCGAGTTGTTCATGCCGTAGCTGACGGCCGCGTTGGCCGCGCGCTCCAGGTCGGCATCGGCCAAGACGATCATCGGGTCCTTGCCCCCGAGCTCGAGGCTCACCGGGGTGAGCGTCTCCGCTGCTCGCGCCATGACCTTCTTGCCGGTCGCCACCGAGCCGGTGAACATCACCATGTCCACCTCGTCTACGAGGGCGGCGCCCGTCTCGCCGCCCCCCGTCGCGACCTGGAATACGCCCTCGGGAATCCCGCACTCGGCAAGCATCTCCGCCATCAGGAGCGAGGTGAGCGGGGTTATCTCGGAGGGCTTCAGGACCACCGCGTTTCCGGCGGCCAGCGCGGGGATGCAGTCGCCGAAGGAGTTGTTGAGCGGGTAGTTCCAGGGGCCGATCACCCCAACCACCCCGAGCGGCGCATAGCGGACGACGAGCTTGCGGCCGCGAACGAATGGCGACGCGGACTGGATCTCCTCGTCGGCGAGGTAGGCGGGCGCGGCCTTGGCCCAGAACTCGAGCGCCGAGAGGCCGTAGGCGAGCTCCGCGAACTGCGTCTCGTCGGCGGGCCGGCCGGTCTCGGCCACGATCGTCGTCACGACGCGCTCGGCGTTGGCAACCATCCAGCGTCGTGCCGAGAGCAGGACCTCGGCGCGCCCGGCGAATCCGATCGCGTCCCAGGCAGGCTGCGCCTCACGCGCCTGCGTCACCATGGCCCGGATCTCGTCCGCGCCGAGCTCGGGGACCGTCGCGATCGTCTCCCCCGTGGCCGGATTCTCGACCGGGATCCCGGTCTTGATCGCAGCCTCCGTCACCGGACCCGCGGACATCGAAACGCGAGCTTATTCGACTGCGCGAGGATGGAGGGGTGCGCAAGACGGTCGTCATCTCCGATCTCCATCTGGGATCGAGCGGCGGCATCGACCTGCTGCGACGCGCGGACATCCGCGAGACCCTGTGGGCCGAGCTCGAAGCCGCGGACGAGGTCGTACTGCTGGGCGACGCGATCGAGCTTCGCGACCGCCCGCTTTCAGCCGCCCTAGAGGCGGCAAGGCCGTTCTTCGATGAGCTTGGCTCCGTCGTCGGCGAGGCGCGGGTCTTGATCGTTCCGGGAAACCACGACTACCACCTGCTCAACGAGTGGTTGGAGCGCCGGCGGCTCGACCAGGCGGGGGCGCTGGGGCTCGAGCAGCGCATTCCGCTGGGCTCGGCCGGGCCGCTCGCGGAGCTGACCAAGGGAATGGGTAAGGCGCAGATCGAGCTGACGTATCCCGGCGTGTGGCTGCGAGAGGACGTCTACGCCACCCACGGGCACTACATGGACCGCCATCTGACGGTGCCGACGTTCGAGCGTCTCGCAGTCGCCGCGGTGGAGCGGATCCTGGGGGGCGCGAAGGAGGCGACCGCCGATGAGCCCGGGGAATCGGGTGAACCTGGTTCGGCGATGCCGGACGACTACGAGCGCGCGCAGGCGCCGGTGTACGTGTTCTTGTTCGCGCTGGCGCAGGCCGGCGCGCCGGCCGAGCGCCTCGGCGGCGCCAACCCCTCCGCGCGGGTGTGGCAGGCGCTTGGCGGAGGCTACGGTCGCGCGGCGCGTCTGCGCGGCTGGCTGCTCGGGACCGTGGCGTTGCCGGGGGCGGTGGGTGTCGCCAACCGCCTTGGCCTCGGGCCGGTGAAGTCGGATCTCTCCCCGGGGACGATCACCCGCGCCGGCCTCGAGGCCATCGGCGAGGTGGTGCGCAGGCTCGGGATCGAGGCCGATCACGTGATCTTCGGGCACACACATCGCCGCGGCCCGATGCCGAACGAGACCGGGTGGCGCCTCGCCGACGGAACCCGCGTCTGGAACACGGGGAGCTGGGTCTACTCCCCCGGCCTACTCGGCCGCACGGCCGCCAGGAGCCCCTACTGGCCGGGTACCGTCGTCGTGGTCACCGACGAGGGCCGGCCGGAGCCGCGGCACCTGCTCGACGATCGCACGAAGACGCAACTGCGCGGCGCCGGCTGAGCGCCGGCGCCGCTTGCGATCAGTGGTTAGTGCTGTGGGTCCTAGGTGAGCTTGACTTCGACGGCCTTCGGCCCTTTCGGACCGTCCTCCGACTCGAACTCGACCTTTGCCCCGTCGGGGAGCGAACGGTTGCCATCAAAGAGACCCGTCTGGTGGACGAACAGATCCTGTCCGCCCTCGTCGGGCGTGATGAAGCCGTAGCGCTTCTCCTCGTTGAACCACTTCACGGTTCCAGTAGCCATGCTTCCTCCGCATGCTGTTGTGGTGCTGATGAAATGCCGCGGCTACTGCCTGGTGCTGAACCGTTCAGAAACCCGCTTCATCGCGGCCTCATCCGGAGGCCGCACATCAAACGGTACCACCGCAGCCCCTCAGCCAGGCGGCCTGCCGACGCTCGCTCGCATCAAGAGCAGCAGCAGGACCGAACCGCCGATCGCGATCAGCCAGGTCCCCAGATCGAAGAAGTCTCCGAGCTCGCCGATGTCCAGCGCGCTGGCGATGAAGCCGCCGATCAGCGCTCCGAGGATGCCCACGGCTGTAGTCCCGATGCAGCCGCCGGGCTCGGTGCGGCCCGGGATCAAGGCGCGGGCGATGGCCCCCACGCAAGCGCCCAGCACGATCCATCCGAGGATGCCCACGGCGGGACCCTAGACCACGGCGGCAGGAATCCGGAGGGCGCCTGCGAACAGCTTGGCAGGGGCAACCGGAATGGCAAACGGGGAGCAAGGCAACGAGCGCGCTCTCTTCTTCGGAACCCTGTCGGCCACCGCCGTCGCCTCGGTGCTCCTGATCGCGCCGTCGGCCTGGCATCGGATCCACTTCCCCCAGAAGGACAAGGAACGCGTGTGCTCCTCGCATCCAACTCGCTCTCGATCGCAGGGCTGGCGTTCCTGGCCCTTGCCATGGTCGGAGCGGTGATGCTGATCGCGGACTTCATTACAGCCCGACCCTGACAATCGTCTCAGGCGTGATCGCGGTCGCGGCCTTCGCCTGGTTCTGGGGAATCCTCCCCGTCGCCACCAGGACCGAGACCGAGCGCAAGTAAAGCGTCGCCGACGACTGCATCGCCGACCCCCTCGGTGTTCGCCTGTAGCCATCGCGAGAAGCCGCGCTCATGGCAGGAACTGCCCGTGCGCGAGCCGGATACCGTCCTGTCCTTGGGTCGTTATGCGATTCAAATCCAGGACGGCACATTCGGTTCGCCGGTCAAACCGCCAGCAAGTCGATGGCCGCGAGCGCTACAGTCGGGAAGTGGATTTGGACGACAAACCGACTCGGCTAGCCTGCCTCCTCGCCGATGCGAAAGAGTGAGTCGATGACGTCCTGCACGCATCTCGAACAAGTTCAGGTCACGCAGCTCCCCGAGTCCGTTGAGGGCTGCGAGGAGTGCTTAGCCGCGGGCGACCCATGGCTGCATCTGCGCATCTGCCTGGAGTGCGGCAAGGTCGGGTGCTGTGACGACTCCCCCAACCGTCACGCCAGCGCTCACGCTGCAAGCAGCGGTCACCCGCTCATCCGCTCCCTTGAGCCGGGCGAGGAGTGGTCGTGGTGCTTCGTGGATGAGTTCGCGATGCTGATCCCCGAGGTGCGTGGCGAAACGCGTATCCCGCCGTCGCCCCTGGGTGGCTGATCTGGCGCTGCCAGTTCGCTCGTTTACGGGCCGGACGGCCTGGGCGCGGAACCTCGCGGCACCGGTTCGGGACTTCCTGAGCGCCGAAACCGGCGGCGCCATGGTGTTGCTGTGCGCGGCGATCGCGGCGCTCTTGTGGGCGAACTCGCCGTGGTCGGATTCGTACGAGTCGTTCTGGACGACGAAGCTCTCGATCCGCCTCGGAAGCGAGGGCATCTCCCTGGATCTGCGGCACTGGGTCAACGAGGGCCTGATGACGTTCTTCTTCCTGGTGGTCGGGCTCGAGGCCAAGCGCGAGCTCGACACCGGAGAGCTGCGCGAGCGCCGGCGCCTGGCGATCCCGGTGGTCGCGGCGATCGGCGGGATATCGGTGCCGATCGCGATCTACCTGGCGTTCAACGCGAGCGGCGCGGGGGCGCACGGTTGGGGAGCCGCGATGTCGACGGACACCGCCTTCGCGCTCGGCGTGCTGGCGCTGGTGGCCCCCGGCGGCACCCGCCTGCGCGTTCGCCTGCTCACGCTCGCGGTGGTCGACGACCTCGTGGCGTTGGTGGTGATCGCCACCGTGTACACGAAGAGCGTCTCGTGGCTTCCACTCGCGGTGGCTGCCTGCCTCTTCTTGATGCTGTTCGCGCTGCGCTACGCGCCAACCGGCTGGCGCAGGCAAGCCGCCGCGGTCCTCGGCGTTGCCGTCTGGATCGCGCTGTTCAAGTCCGGAATCGACCCCGTTATCGCCGGGCTCGCGGTCGGGCTCGTTACGAGCGCGTATCCGCCGGCGCGCGGCGACCTCGAGCGGGTGACGGAGCTGACGCGGTCCTTCCGCGAGCAGCCCACGCCCGAGCTCGCCCGCTCGGCGCAGCTGGGCGTGGCGTCCGCTATCTCAGCGAACGAACGGCTTCAGTACCGGCTTCACCCGTGGACGAGCTTCGCGATCGTGCCGGTGTTCGCGCTCGCAAACGCCGGTATCCGCGTCGACGGGCAACTGCTCGGCGACGCCGTCACCTCGCCGGTGACGCTCGGAATCGTGGTCGGCTATGTGGTGGGCAAACCGCTCGGCATCGTCGGGGCGTCCTGGCTTGCGTCGCGGCCCTGGCTCACCGGCCTGCGTCGCGCGCTGAGCTGGCCGGTGATCGTCGGAGGCGGGACCGTCGCCGGCATCGGATTCACCGTCTCGCTGTTGATCTCGAGCCTGGCCTTCGACGGGAGGCAGCTCGAGGAGGCGAAGCTCGGCGTCCTCGCGGCAGCCCTCTTAGCGTCGCTCGTGGCCTTCGGCGTCTTTCGCGTGATCAGGCGGCTGCCCACCGCTATGAGGGCACGCCAGATCGCCGGCACCGCCGACGAGCTGCTCGACCTCTCGGACGAGGTCGATCCCGATCGTGACCACGTCCGCGGCTCGGAGCAGGCGCCGGTGACGCTCGTCGAGTACGGCGACTACGAATGCCCCTACTGCGGGCAGGCGGAGGTCGTGATCCGCGAGTTGCTCGTCTCGTTCGGAGACGATCTCCGCTACGTGTGGCGCCACCTTCCCCTCACCGACGTCCATCCGAACGCGCAGATGGCGGCAGAGGCATCAGAGGCGGCGGCCGCCCAGGGCGCCTTCTGGGAGATGAACGACAAGCTCCTCCAGCATCAAGACGAGCTGGCGACGCGCCAGCTCGCGCGCTATGCGGAGGAGCTGGGTCTCGATGTCGAGCGCTTCTTGGATGAGCTCCGCCGTCGGGTGCACGCGGCCCGCGTGGCGGAGGACGTCGCGACCGCGGACGCCAGCGGGGTCGCCGGCACGCCGAGCTTCTTCATCAATGGGAGACGCCACCGAGGCGCCTACGACGTCGAGACTCTCACCACGGCCGTGAGGGCGGCGAGGAACCGCGCGCGGCTGAAGGCGAAGGCGGAGCGTCCGCCAGAGCCCCAGCGCGTGGGATGAGCGCCGACTATGGTCGAGCGATCCCCCGACCATTGGAGGTAGCACCATGATCGTCATGCTCTCCGCCCGCCGCCTCAAGCCAGGTGCGTGGGAGCAGTTTCGCCGCGCCTGGGACTCGGGCGACGCCCGGCCGCCGGGCTTCCAGCGCGCCTACCACGCGCGCAACATCCGCGACGAGGACGAGATCGTCTCGTTCGGGTTGTTCGACATGTCCGAGGACGACTACCGCAGCTGGCGCACCGAGGCCGACGCCGAGGAGACGCAGCGGGTGGATCGCCTATCGGCGTTCGTCGAGAACGAGCACGTCTCGGGCGTCTACGAGGTGGTCGACGTGGTGGACGAGTAAGGGCGGCTCAGCTCATTCGTCGGGGTCCGTCCGCTGGTGCCACAGGTTCTCGTTGAGGAAGTCATGCGCGTCCTCGCGATCGTCCACCAGCGCGACGCGGGCCCGGGGGTCTTCGCGGAGGCGATCCGCGCCCGCGGCGCGGAGCTCGAACCCTGGCTGCGCGCTGAACTGGACTTGCCTCCCCGCGAGCCTGCCGACTACGACGCGGTGCTCACCTTCGGCGGCGCCATGCACGCCGACCAGGACACCGAGCACCCCTGGCTTCGCGAGGAGAAGGCGCTCCTCGCCGAGCTGATCGAACGGCGGATTCCACTCCTGGGCGTCTGCCTCGGCGCCCAGCTCGTGGCGGAGGCGGCCGGAGCCGAGGTGCGGCGTGCGAGCGAGCCGGAGATCGGCTGGCATCGGGTGGAGCTGACGCCGGAGGGGCGGGACGATCCTCTGATGGCTCCCCTCGCTCCGGGCTTCACGGCCTTCCAGTGGCACAGCTACGAGTTCTCGCTGCCCGCCGGCGCCACGGCGCTGGCCACGAGCCCCGTGTGCCTCCAGGCGTATCGCCTCGCCGGACCGGCGTGGGGCATTCAGTTCCACGGCGAGGTCTCCGCCGACGACGCCGAGGCGTGGATCGACGACTACCGCGACGACGAGGACGCCGTGCGGATCGGAATCGACCCCGACGCCCTTCGCGAGCGCACCCGCAATGCGATCGGCGCCTGGAACGAGGTGGGCCGCGGGCTCTGCGAACGCTTCCTCGACGCGGCGGTCGCCGCTCGAGCCTAATCGGCTTGTGGGTGGCGCGTTTCTGGCGGATAGCGCCACTTTCGCGCCAACCGCCCTCAGGATGACGCTACTCGGGAGTGACGTAGGCGGCCGAGAGGCCGCCGTCCACGAGGAAGGTGGAGGCGTTGACGTAGGAGGAATCGTCGCTGGCCAAAAAGAGGGCCGCGTGGGCGACCTCGCCGGGTTCCGCGAAGCGCCCCATCGGCAGGTGGACGAGCCGCCGCTTCGCCTGCTCGGGATCCTTCGCGAAGAGCTCCTGAAGCAGAGGGGTGTTCACCGGCCCCGGGCAGAGCGCGTTCACGCGCACCCCGCGGCCCGCGAACTCCACTCCCAGCTCGCGCGACAGGGCCAGCACCCCGCCCTTCGAGGCCGTGTAGGAGATCTGGGAGACGGCCGCCCCCATGACGGCGACGAACGAGGCCGTGTTGATCACCGAGCCTCCCCCACCCTCGAGCAGGTGCGGGATGCCGTGCTTGCAGCACAGAAAGACGCTGCGGAGGTTCGTGTCCTGCACTCGCTGCCAGGCCTCGAGTGACGTCTCCACTACGGAGGAGTCGTCGCTGGGGTTGATCCCGGCGTTGTTGAACAGCACGTCGATGCGACCGAGCTCCTCCCTCGCCCTCCCGTACATCCCGCGGACCTGCTCCTCGTCGGTGACGTCGGCCTCCACCACCAGGTCGCCCTCCGCGCCCGAGCTGATGTCCACGGCGACGACCCTGGCGCCCTCCGCGGCGAACAGGCGCGCCGTCTCGGCCCCGATGCCGCTGGCGGCTCCCGTGATCACGCACACCTTGCCGGCTAGCCGCCCCGCCATCAGCCGTCCTCCGTCGCGTAGAAGACGTTCTTCAGCTCGGTGTAGTGCTCCAGCGCATCCGGCCCGAGCTCTCTGCCCACGCCCGACTGCTTGAACCCGCCGAAGGGCGTGGAGACGCGAACCGAAGTGTTCGAGTTGATGGAGATCACCCCCGTCTCGATCGCCCTCGCGGTGCGGAGCGCCTTGGCGCCGTCGCGGGTCCAGATCGATCCCGAGAGGCCGTAGATCGTGTCGTTGGCGATCTCCACCGCCTCGCGCTCGTCGGCGAACGGGATCACGCAGGCGACCGGCCCGAAGATCTCCTCCCTCGCTGCCCGATCGGAGTTGGACATCGGGGCGAGCACGGTCGGCGGGAACCAGTATCCGGGGCCGTCGGGGGCCGTCCCGCGGATGGCCACCGGAGCGTCGTCGGAGAGGAACGAGGCGACCTTCTCGCGCTGGTCCGCCGAGATCAGGGGACCCATCTGCGTTGCCTCGTCGAGCGGATCTCCCACCCGCATGTCGTCGACGGTCTCCTCCAGGGCCTCGAGGAAGCGATCGACCACGGAGCGCTCGACCAGGATCCGGGAGCGGGCGCAGCAGTCCTGCCCGGCGTTGGCGAACACCGCGAGCGGAGCCGACGCTGCCGCCCGCTCCAGGTCCGCGTCGGCGAACACGATGTTGGCCGACTTGCCGCCGAGCTCCAGCGTGACGCGCTTGATCGTTGCGGCGGAGCCCTCGGCGATTCCCCTCCCCACCTCGGTCGAGCCCGTGAAGGCGATCTTCGCGACGTCGGGATGCTCGACCAACCGCTTGCCCGCGACGCTCCCGGGTCCTGCAAGCACGTTCACGACACCCTCGGGCAACCCCGCCTCGAGCGCGATGCGCTCCAGCTCCAGCGCGGTCAGCGGCGTCAGCTCGGCGGGCTTCAATACGACCGTGTTGCCGGCCGCCAGCGCCGGCGCCACCTTCCAGGAGGCGATCGTCAGGGGGAAGTTCCACGGCACGATCAACCCCACGACGCCCAGCGGCTCGCGGAACGTCATGTCGACGCCGCCGGGCACCGGGATGGTCTGTCCGAGGAGTCGCTCCGGCGCCGCGGCGTAGTAGCGAAACGTATGGACCACCATCTCCATCTCGTCCCGGGCGTCGGCGATCGGCTTGCCGACGTTCCGGGCCTCGGTCGTCGCTAGCTCGCCGGCGTGCTCCTCCAGCGCGTCGGCGAGGCGGTGGAGCAGCGCCGCGCGATCGGGGGGCGAGACCGCCCGCCATCCCTCGAAAGCCTGCTTCGCGCGAGCCACCGCAGCATCCGTCTCCTCGACGCCGGCGCGCGGCAGCTCCGCGATCACCTGCTCGGTGGCGGGCTCAACGACCTCGATCACCGCGCGGCCTCAACCAGCGATTCGATCACGTGGCTTTGCCGGTCTTCCTCCGGATGCCAAAGAACACCGAGCACATAGGAATGATCGCGCAGCTCGACCGCCTCGACCAGCTCGTCCGTGATGGACCAGCCGCTCGCGACGAGTCCCTCTCCCAGGCGATCGAGCCCCTGGTGGTGGTGGGACTTCACCGTAATGCGGTCCCGACCCGCCGCCTTCGCGGCCAGGGACCCTGGCTCCAGCCGGACCTCGTGCTCGCCAAACCAGCCGGGCGTGTCGCGGTGAGTCTCGTGACCGACCATGTCCGGGAGATGCTGCACCAGCGTGCCTCCCAGCGCCACGTTGAGCATCTGCATGCCGCGGCAGATGCCGAGCAAGGGCATGTCCCGCTTGAGCGCGCGTCGGGCGAGCGCGAGCTCGAAGCGGTCCCGCTCCGGCCAGACGCGCTGCGTCTGGGGATGCGGAGTCTCGCCGTAGGAGGTCGGGTCCACGTCGGAGCCACCCGCGAGCACGAGGGCATCAACGCGGCCCAAGACGAGATCGGGGTCCTCGACCGCGGCTTCATCGGGGGGGATGACCAGTGCGACGCCGCCGGACCGTTGCACGGCATTCGCGTAGGAGCGCGGCAGCATCGTTGCGACGTCCTCCCAAGGCCCCCAGCGAACCTCCTCGATCGCGGCGCAGATCCCGACCGCCAACATCAATTTGTTCGCGCTCGCTACCCGCGCTCGAACATGCGCCGCCGCTCGTAGTCGGTGACGACCTCGTCGAACAGTCGCTGCTCGGTCCGCCCGTAGTTCAGGTAGTGCTTCCACACTGCCTCGCCGAACGTCGAGCGCGCGAACTCGCTTCCCTCCCAGAGGTCGACGGCCTCGCGAAGCGTGGACGGGAACGGCTCGGCGCCCGCCTGCTCGTACGCGTTGCCGATCAGCTCCGGACCCGGGTCCGTGCCGCGCTCGATACCGTCGAGACCGGCGGCGAGCAGCGCCGCGTAGCCCAGGTACGGATTTACGTCGGCGCCGGGGATCCGGCACTCGACCCGCCTCGCCTGCCCGTGGCCGACGATCCGAAAACCGCAGGTGCGGTTGTCGCGGCCCCACGAGATCGAGGTGGGCGCCCAGCTCTCGGTCGCGTAGCGCTTGTATGAGTTGATCGCCGGCGCCACGAACAGCGCCAGCTCCCTGATCCGGGCGCGCTGCCCTCCCAGGTAGTGGCGGAACACGTCGGTTTCGTCCTCCCCTTCGACGAACGCGCTGTCGCCGCCCTCGGCTCCGAAGAGGCTGGAGTGGATGTGGCACGAGCTGCCGATGTCCTTCTCGGATGGCTTCGCCATGAAGGTCGCGGAAATCCCGTTCAGGAAGGCGATCTCCTTGACGCCGTTCTTGTAGATCGTGTGGCGGTCCGCGGAGGTGACGGCGTCCGCGTAGCGCGTGTTCACCTCGTGCTGGCCGTACCAGGCCTCCCCCTTGGAAAACTCGATCGGAATCCCGGCGCCGTGCATGCCGCGCCGGATCGCGCCCAGGTACTGCTCGTCCATGGTCGTCGCGAGGATGTGGTAGTCGAGGATGTATGGGATCGTCGGCGTGAGGTCCTTGTAGTCCTTCTCGTGGGCCTCGGCGTAGCTCTCCTTGTAGAGGTAGAACTCGAGCTCGGAGGCGAAGTAGGGCAGGTACCCCATCTCGCGGGCGCGCTCGAACTGGACGATCAGCACCTGGCGCGGCGAGGCGACCACCGGAGAGCCGTCGTGGTTGGCGACGTCGCAGAGCACCAGCGCGGTGCGATCGAGCCACGGCACCCGGCGCAGCGTCGCCATGTCGGGGACGATCGCGAAGTCGCCGTAGCCCTTCTCCCAGTTCGCCATCTCATAGCCGGGCACCGGGTCCATCTCCATGTCGAGGGCGAGGAGGTAGTTGCAGCCCTCGATCCCATGCTCGGTCACGTCGTCCAGGAAGTACTCCACCTGGATGCGCTTGCCGAACAACCGCCCCTGCATGTCGGTAAACGCCGTGACGATCGTGTCGATCGTCCCGTCCTCGGCCTCCTTGCGCAGGTCGTCCACGGAGAGCATCCCCGCGGATCCGCCCGGTCCGCCCGGTCCGCCTGGACGGGAGGCGCTCACGGAGCCGTCATCGCGCGCCATCGGCAGCCGTGGGCCGTTGCGCTAGTCGCGCGTGACCACGTCCTCCTCGAGCGTACGAACGGGTCCCTGGTACTTGTTCTTGGCCGAGACCAGGTACCAGACCCCGAAGATGAGGGGGACGACGATCGCGAACGGTGTGTAGTTGACGAGGCTCGCGTCGAAGTCGGCATTCCACGGCAGGCCAGCCGGCGTGTACGGCAGGTCGAGGCTGAACACCACCGCGATGACGAAGATGATCGCGAGGATGTTCACGACCCGGTAGCGGCGGCCGAGATTCCACACACCAGGCTCGAAGCCGTCGCCCGCCCGCAGCCTCAGGTAGACCGGGAGGATGTACGCCAGGTATAGCCCAACCGTGCAGATCCCGGTCAGCGCGAAGAACGCGAACGGGATGTTGTTCTTGCCGAAGAGCGCCGGAATCGCGATCGCCAGCGAGAACACTGAGACCGCGATCACCGCGTTGAACGGGACCCGGTCGCGGTTGATCCGGCGGAAGATGAACCAGCCGGGAATCGCGCGGTCGCGCGAGAACGCATACCAGGTGCGCGAGGCGCTGGTCAGGCCCGCCGCCCCGCAGAAGAACTGTCCCACCGTGGCGATCAGGATCACGAGCTTCGCCGCCCACGGGTCCAGGGCGCTCGTGAAGATCGCGCCCACGAAGCCCGCGCCCTTGTTGACCGCGTGAACGTCGGTGGCGGCAAACAGGAACGCCAAGAGCACGAGCCATCCGATCACCGCGGACCAGAAGACCGACCGCCACACCCCCTGGGCAGCGGCCTTCGCCGCACCCCTGGTCTCCTCGGCCGTGTGCGCGGAGGCGTCGTAGCCCGTCTGCGTGTACATGGCAAGCAGGAAGCCGACCGGCAGCACCAGGAGCCAGAAGCCGAGGCTCGTCGTGGAGCCGTCGAAGGCCCCGTTGTTGTTGATGCGGTGGCCGAAGACGAAGCTCGCGCTCTGATGGTCGTCGGGAACGAAGACCAGCAGGCCGATGATGACCGCCACGCCAAGCAGGTGCCAGCCGACCGAGATGTTGTTCATGAGCGCCAGGATCCGGTCGGCGAAGATGTTCACCAGCGTGTAAAGCGCCAGGATGATGAAGAAGAGAAGCCAGGTCTCGCCGAGGATGTGCACGTCGTCGCCGAAGTTGATGCCGAAGATGTCCAGGCCGTAGAGCTGGAGCAGGGTGAAGAGGAAGAAGGCGCAGCCATACGCCACCGAGGAGACGATGCCGATCAGGCCGACGATGT
>WNGF01001716.1_pt1 | contig 31860 bp, 33 predicted proteins | sample 5400641 | NCBI WGS metagenome assembly WNGF01 (sample SAMN13153371, study PRJNA577476) | soil metagenome | isolation source: 80 cm soil or saprolite under grassland replicate 2 | place: USA:California | collected 2016-06-15 | reverse complement strand
CGCTGCTGGTCGGCGATTACGGCCAGGCGATCCGCCTGATCGGCGATCTCGTCCGACGCCTTCAGGTTCCCGACCTTGTCCGCGATCGCCTGCTCGAACGCGTCGAGAATCCGCGGGCCCTTCGCGACAAGGTCGTCGGGCGTCTGCGGCTCGCCGATCTTCCTCTCCTGCCGGCTGAAGTCCCGGCACATTGCGTTCAGCCTCGAGGCGTACTGCTCCTTGCTGAGGGCTCCGCCGCCGGCGCAGCCTGCAGCGAGCACCGCGACGAGGATGCCGAGCACACCACCCAGCAACACTCCCTTCTTCACCACTGCGTCATCAGACCTGAGTATGCGCGTCGAGCGCGGCGCCCACAGTCGTCCGGGTTGCGCTCGGAGGGTGCCCTGGTGCAGGCTATGGGCAGCAGGCCCACGACTAGATGCTCTCGCCACCGGGTAAGGAGGGGCCGTGAACCAGCTATCGGAGATCCTCGCCGAGAAGGGCAGCGACGTGCTCGAGATCGAGGCGGACGCCTCCGTGTTCGAGGCGGTGAGGAAGATGGTGGACGCGAACGTCGGGTCGCTGCTCGTCACGGAGGGTGGCGAGATCGCCGGGATTTTCACCGAGCGGGACTACCTGCGCCGGGTGACGCTCGAGGGACGTACCGACAAGGAGATCGCGGTGCGGGAGATCATGTCGTCGCCGCTGGTCGTGGCCACGCCCGAGACGCCGATTGACGAGTGCATGGCGATGATGACCGACCGGCGGATCCGCCACATTCCGGTGGTGGAGGGCGGCCAGGTGGTGGGAATCGTCTCGATCGGAGACCTGGTCAAGTTCAAGTCGAAGCAGCAGAGCTTCGAGATCCAGTACCTGACGGACTACATCACCTCGCGCTGAGCCGCGGCATCTCCGCTCTGGTCCACCGCCGGGGCCCACTGGCACATCGTGCGTGAGCTGGGCTACCGGCCGTGGGCGCCAGGGCCCGCATAGAAGGAAGAACTCGACTTTCAGCGCTGTCTTGTATACAAGGCACATGACAGGGATGAAGGGAGGCAGACGTGAGCGCTGAGCGGGAAGACCGATCGGCCAAGGCGTTCGAGGACCTCGACGTGACCGAGACCGAGGCGGGAAGCGTCAAGGGCGGGCAGTTCCCGATCGACGGAGGAGACGCCGGTTCTTCGGGCTTCAGTATGGGCGCCGTCAAGTGGACGATGCGGCGCCGCAAGAAGAAGGCGTCCTCGGGTGGGTCTACCGGCGGAGGACGGCCCGTCTGAGGCCCTTCCGCGATATCCGACACGCATCGACTTCCGAAGGGAGGTGTGACATGGGCGAAGACAAGCCAGGCAGCGAGGATCTCGAGCTGAAGCAGGGTGATGCCGAGCGGGTCAAGGGAGGAATGCTCGGCGAGCCGGGAGGCGGCGGCGGGGGCAACGTCGGCTTCAAGAAAAAGAAGAAGAAGAAGAAGCAGCAGGGGATCGGTCCGTACCAGGGCAAGCACTAGTTCCTTGCGTGCGGAGAGCTCTCGGCGACCCGCCGGGCGGACTATCGTTCGACGGGTCGCCGTGGATGCACAAACTGCGCGCCGGAGGCCGCTCTTCTCGGTCGGATCCCAGACGTACTGCTGGGACGACGTCGTGCGTCTGGCCCGCCTTCGAGGCGACTGGGAGGTCGTGGCCCGAGACGTGCGCATGGGCGTGGCCGCGCTCCGGGAGCTCGAGCCTGACGGTGTCGCGCTCGACGACGACGAGATCGAGGCGGCCCGCCGCGAGTTTCGCTACGCGCGAGGGCTGCTGTCCGGCGACGACCTCGCCGCCTGGCTCGACCAGCACGGTGTGACGCTTCCGGAATGGCACGCGTACCTCGAGCGGCGCATCGCCCGCGGCAAGGTGCCCGAACCGGCGTCGACGTCCGAGGTGGCCCAGAGCGAGGTTGACGCCTGCATTTGGCCCGACGCTGTTTTCTCCGGTCGCCTCGGCGAGTTGGCCGAGGCGCTCGCCCGGCTGCTCGCGATCGCGCCCGAGAAACCGCTCGAAGCCCTGGAAGAGTCGTTCGAGTCGTTCTGTCGCAGCATGATCAGCGACCGAGCTGTGGCGCACGAGATCGAGGTCCATCGACTCGAGTGGCTACGGCTCGAGTACGAGACGATCGCGTTCGACGACGAGGATGCGGCGCACGAGGCATTCTTTTGCGTCCGAAGCGATGGTGATTCGCTGGGCATCGTCGCGGATCGAGCGGGCGAAGTGCTCGAGCGGCGCGTCGACTGGCTGGAAGGCATGGAGCCGGAGCTGGCCTCGAAGCTTCTCGCGGCCCGGCCCGGCGACCTGGTCGGCCCGCTGACGACGCAAGGACGACTACGGCTGGCGCTCCTGCGCGCGAAGATCCCGCCGTCGCCGGACGACGACGCCGTGCGTGCCCGGGCGGCCGACGCGGTCGTCGAGCGTGCGGTCGAACACGTGACGAACGAGCGGGTGGTCTGGCTTGAAGCTCCCTGAGCTCGTCGGCGCGGAGGAGCTCAGAAGCGTGCTCGCCGAGCTGCCCGGTTTCCGCGCGATGCCCGACGACGTCCGGAGCCTCGTGCTCGATGCCTTCGAGCCGGTGTCGTTTGCCTTCGGGAGCGTGATCGTCCGTGAAGGAGACGACGCGGACGCGTTCTACGTCCTTGCGTCGGGCACGGCCCGCGTGGTGAAGCGAAGCGAGCAGGGCGACGAAGTGCCGCTGAACGTCCTGCGGCGGGGAGACAGCTTCGGCGAGATAGGTCTCCTTAGCGACTCGACCCGAATCGCGACGGTCCGCGCCAGCGGCCCGGTCGAGGCCCTTCGGCTCGATCGTGGAATGTTCAGGGCGCTCACCCGCCGCGACCCGGCGGTCCGGGCGTCGTTCGAGCAGCTCGCACGCTTCCGAACGGTCCAGAACTTTCTCCGTCTGTACTCGGAGTTCGATTCGCTGCCGGTCAGCGGATTGGCAATCATCGCCTCCTCTCTGGAGCCGGTGGAGGTCGCCGCCGCCGAGATCGTGGTGCGCGAGGGTGATCCGCCCGGCCCGATGTACGTGGTCGAGGAGGGCCGCCTCCGCATCTATCGAAAGCGCAACGGCGCGCGAGAAGATCTCGAGTACCTGCGCAAGGGCGACTTCTTCGCGGAGTTGTCGGTCCTGCACGGCGAGCCGAGGACGGCGAGCGTCGAGGCCGTGACGCCGTGTCGGCTGTTGGCTCTGTCGCCGGAGTTGTTCCAGCACCTGCTCAGTACGTATCCGGAGTTCCGGCAGCGGGTCGAGGAGCGGGCCTCGCAGCAGCAGTTCCGGCAGGTGGCACGCATACCGCTCGACTTCGCCGAGGAGCTCCTTCCGGCGGAGGTCGAGGCCGTGGAGAAGGTCGGCCCGGACCAGGTCCAGGCGGAGGCGGCTGTGCCGGAAGAAGTGGCCGAAGCCTTCGACGAAGAGGCGGAGGCGCCGCCCCGCAAGGGCCGCCGGCGCCGCCTCCCGCACGTGTACCAGCTCGACGAGATGGATTGTGGCGCCGCCTGCCTGGCGATGGTGACGCGGTACTTCGGCAAGGCCGTCTCCTTGCCCTGGATTCGCGAGCTCGTGCACACGTCGACCGACGGTACGAGCCTGCTGGGGATTGCGCGTGGGGCGGAGGAGCTCGGGCTCTCCGTGCGGACCGTTCGCGCCTCCAAGAGCAAGCTCGATCGCCTGCCGCTGCCCGCGGTCGTCCACTGGGAGGGAAACCACTGGGTCGTTCTCTACGACGTCGACGGACGCAACGTCAGGGTCGGGGACCCCGCCCGGGGCGTCCGCAAGGTCCCCCGGCAGGAGTTCGACGAGAAATGGACGGGCTACGCCGCGCTGCTGGACCGCACCCCGGCATTCGAGAGCGTCGCCGAGCGCAAGCCGAGCTACGGGTGGCTCAAGCCCTTCCTGCTGCCGCACTGGCGAACGCTCGTGAAGGCGGGAGTTCTCGCGCTGATCGCGGCCGGCCTAGAGCTGCTCATCCCGATCTTCACGCAGAAGGTCATCGACGATGCCGTTCCGCACAGCGATCGCCAGCTGCTGTTATTCATCTTCATAGCTCTGCTGGCCGTCTTCGGCGTCATCATCGCGACGACGATCATCCAGGGATACATCCTCAGTCGCGCGGCCGTTCGAATCGACACGCAGGCGCTCGACTTCCTCACGGGCCGGTTGCTCTCCCTGCCGATGTCGTACTTCACGACGCGGCGGACCGGGGACATCGAGCGTCGTCTCGGCGGCATCAGTCAGGTTCGGCAGTTCCTCGTCGAGGGCAGCGTCGGGGCGCTGATGGCGTCGATGCAGCTGGTCGCCGTCCTCGTGCTCATGTTCGTCTACAGCTGGCAGCTGGCCCTCGTCTACGTCGTGCTGGCGCCGTGCTATGCGCTGCTCATGCGCTACTCGGCCATCCGGCTGAGACCGATGCTGGAGAGCCTGGAGGAGGGCTACGGCAAGTACGAGTCGCAGCAGATCGACGCGATCCGCGGCATCGAGACCGTGAAGGCGCTCGCCGCCGAGGAAGGCTTCCGCCGCGTGATGCTCGCCCGCTTCTCCCAGGTCGCAGACCGGATGTTCCGCTCGGAGTTCCTGATCATGAGCTACCAGGGCGCCATCCAGCTCGTCACCTTCCTCTCCCTGGCGCTCTTCCTGGTCGTCGGGGGCCTGCTCGTCATCGAGCATCGCCTCACGCTGGGCGAGTTCGTGGCCTTCAACGCCCTAGTCGCCCTCGGCAATGGGCCTGTGGTGCTCCTGCTCTCGCTCTGGGACGAGCTCCAATACAGCCGGGTGATGCTCGACCGGCTGAGCGACGTGGTCGAGCACGAGCCCGAGCAGGGGTACGCGAAGGAGCACCTGCGGACGGTGACGACGGTGGAGGGAGCGATCCGACTCAGGGACGTCGGCTTCCGCTACGGCGGTCCGGAGTCGCCCGCGATTCTCGAGCAGCTCGACCTGACCGTCGAACCTGGCAGGACCGTGGCGATCGTAGGCCGAAGCGGATGCGGCAAGACGACGTTGATGAAGCTGCTGGCAGGCCTGCTGGAGCCGACGGAGGGAGCGATCGAATTCGACCACGTCGATCTGCGGACGCTCGACTACCGCAGCGTGCGGCGGCACGTCGGCTTCGTCCTCCAGGAGAACTACCTGTTCGACGACACGATCGCCCGCAACATCGCGTTCGGTGAGACGCCGGAGGACGCGCGGGTCGTCTGGGCGGCCACGGTCGCGAACGCGCACGAGTTCGTCCAGCGTCTGCCACTCGGGTACGAGACGCGGATCGGGGAGAGCGGGCTGCGCCTGTCAGGTGGGCAGGCGCAGCGCATCGCCATCGCCCGCGCGGTCTACCACCGGCCGCCCGTCCTGCTCCTCGACGAGGCCTCGAGCGCCCTCGACGTCGAGTCGGAGCAGGCCGTCAAGCGCAACCTCGACGAGCTGCTCAGCCAGCGCACGTCCTTCGTGATCGCCCACCGGCTGAGCACGATCCGAGACGCCGACCTGATCGTCGTCCTCGAGCGGGGCCGCATTGCCGAGCGCGGAACGCACGACGAGCTGATGGACCTCCGCGGCCTCTACTACTACCTCGTCAGCCAGCAGCTCCAGGCCTGACAAGCTCGATCGCATGCTTCTTCGCTCTTTGCGGAGAATTCTGCGGGCCGGGCTTGACTCGTCCTCCGTCATGCGAGACAGTCGTCCAGTCAAGTCCTGTGGGCCTTCGGGTTCGCAGGACTTGGCGCTTCGGGGCCCACCATCGTGATCGCGCGCCGGACAGCCTGCCTCGCCGCCGTCCTCGCGTCGCTCGTCGCCGCCGGTCCGGCCGCGGCAGACAGCCACGACTGGCTGCGCTACGGCAGGGACGATCAGCTGACGAACGAGGCTCCGGCGTTCCTCGCGCGTCGCCTTCTTCCCGCGACCGTACCCGCGCTGGAGCCCGTCTGGACGACGCAGCTCGACGGGGGCATCGTGGCCTCGCCGCTGTACGTGCGCAACGTCCAGGTCGGAAGCAAGACCGAGGACGTCATCTTCGCGGCGACCGGAGGTGGCTCGGTCTACGCCCTGCGACGAAGTAGGGGCACGGTCCTCTGGCAGCGCCGGCTGGGCACGGTCCAGGTCTGCGGCAACGACTCGGAGCCGACCACGTACGGCATCTCGGCGACGCCCGTGATCGACCGCGCGTCGCAAACCATGTACGTGATCGGGGCAAGCGGCGAGCTGCACGCACTCGACCTGGCCACCGGAGCCGAGCGCGGAGGCTGGCCGCTTGCCCTGCTCGCGCATCGCGAAGCGGAGCACGTCTGGGGCGGCCTGACCCTCAGCCGGGGACGGGTGTACGTGCCGGTGGCCAGCTACTGCGACAAGTCGGATCCCGACGGCAACTTCGCCGATGGGCGTCTAATCGCCGTGGACGCGGCGCAGCCGCGGGTCGCGGCGACCTTCGACGTCGTCCCAGGGCCGGGAAACCTCGGAGGAATCTGGGGCTACGGTGGCACCTCCGTCGATCCGCGCGACGGTTCGATCTGGACCGCGACCGGCAACTCATGGGTCTTTGACCCCGAGTGCGGCTGTATCCGCGAGGGAATCGGCTATGCCGAGTCGATCGTGAAGCTCGGGCCCGACCTCGTCGTTCTCGCGAGTCACCGCCCTGAGGAGCTCCCTTCGCCGATCGTCGAGGACTCCGACTTCGGCTCCACGCCGCTGCTGTTTCAGCCCCAGGGGTGTCCACCGCTTGCCGCCGCCCACGCGAAGAACGGGATGCTGTATGTGTGGGACCGTGACTCGATCGAGACCGGCCCTATCTGGCAGATCCGAATCGGCCCCGACGACCTCGCGACGCCGTTTCTCGCCGAGCCCAGCTGGTCGGAAGGTGAGCAGACGCTCGTGCTCGCCGAGGCGCGGATCTACGGGCCGGAGGGAGTCGTGCAGTTCGACGCAGCCGTGGCCTTCCGCGTCGACGCCGGCTGTCGCTTCCCCTCTGATCCCACCTGGATTGCCAGCGCCGGCCTCGGCCCGAAGCCGGCTCCGCTCGTTGTCGGGGACATCGCCTTCGTCCCGGGCGGCAGGGCCACCGCGTTGTATGCACTCGATGTGAGGGACGGCTCCCTGCTGTGGACCGGGGGCTGGACGGGCGCTCGTTCTCCTCACCGATCCTCGCCGACGGGCAAGTCGTGGTCGGCGACCGGTCGGGAAGGCTCCACGCGTTCGACGTGAACGGCGGTTGCCCGGACGCCTCGCTGCGCGCCTTCGGAGGTCGTCCCTCTTGTTCGGAGTAGAGCCGGAACCGGCGGCGGGCATCCCTCCCGCCGCCTTCGGAACGTGCCTAGCCCGTGATGTGGAAGGCCGGACGGCGGACGAGCCGGCGCCTGGAGATCCACGACGCCACGAGACCGAGTCCTGAGCTTGTCGGCCGCGCGACTTGGAGAGCAACATCGACCTCGCTGCGCCGCGCGGAGTGCTCGTCGATCTGTGCCTCGCGAAGCAAGTCGAGATTGCGCTGGGCGGCGAGCTCTCGGTGCATTGAGTGTTGCGGGTTCATGGCTCCCTCCGCTCTCTACGCTAGTACGGACAAGACGGCCGCGGGTCGGCCGTTCTTCCCCGATGCATGAGCGAGTGAGGATCCGGGCTAGGGTCTGAGCCGCCCGATCACGCGACCGAGAGACCTCCGGCGCCGGGCGAAGGCTCGGCCGGATCGACTCCGGGCCCAGGCTTCGCCTCCGATCTGGACCGGAACGCCGTAGCGGGCTTCGAGCCAGAAGGCGAGCGCCTGCGTCGGATACTGGCAGCCGACCCGGAGCTGCGGCGGCACCTCGAACGCGGCCGGGTAGGCCAGCTCCGCGCGCCAGCCGCCGGAGTGGGCGAGCACGCGACCCCACAAGGCGACGCGGCCGACGACGCGCTGGTGGCGGCCGTCCAGTCCGAAGTGCGACGACCATTCGCGGGCCTGATCGGGCGTGCGCGTCGCGTAGATGCCACAGGTGTGACGAAGCGCGGTGTGGGGCCGTGGGAGTCGAAGGCATGGTGGCTCCAGAATCGTCGCCTGCGCCAGGCGTAGAGGCAATGCGCGCATGGGCTTGCGCGAGGGCCAGCGCAGCGGCTGGGCCACCGATTGCAGCGATTCCGGTAGGCCGTCTCGGTACCGGATACGCCAGGCGCGCCAGGCCCGAATCGGCTCGGAGCCGAAGCGGACAGCTGCTTCGCACGCTTCCACTAGACGCCGACCTCGTCCGGCTCCTCGACGGGGAGCGGAAGCGGCTCCTGCCCGGCACCGGATCCTCGCGCGGGATGATCTCGATCACCGGCTCTTCCTCGGGTGCCCCGATCTCGGTCACGACCTCGGCCTTCGAGTGCCGGATGACCGGGGAACCCGAGACTGCCAGGGCGGCAAACGTCGAGTCAGACCCCGTCCGCCGGCCCGGTCGTTCTCCCATTCAGACGCCGTAGCGCATAGAAGCTTGCGGTCTGCGCGGTAGACGAGGCCGAACATGTACCCGAGCACGATGCCCCGCGAGGCCTTGTCGAAACGGGGGTCGTCTAGGTCTCGTCGATCCAGACGTGGGCGGGAGGCCCGAAGGGCGCCCGCAGCTCTTCGATGCGCTGCTCGAGCTGCCTCGTGAGCGCCGTCTCGGTTTCGGGCGTCGGTTCACGGCGCTCGACGAGGATCGGCTCCCCGACGAGGATGGTCACGCGCGGGAGCCCGAGGTGCACGCTGCCCGGTCGCAGGGCCTTCTCGGTATCGACCAGGGCGACCGGGACGAGCGTCGCCCCGGCAGCGAGTGCCAGGCGAGCCGCGCCGCGCCTGAACGGCCGGGAGCGATAGGGCAGGCAGGTTCCCTGCGGGAAGATGCCCACGGCCGCCCCTTGCTCGAGGAGCGCGACTCCGCGAGTGACGGCCCGGCCCTCGTCTGCCCGCCTGTCCACCGGAAACGCGCCGACACCCTCCAGCACCTGCTTCAGGACGGGAATTCGGTACAGCTCGACCTTGGCCATGAAGCGGAGTTGCCTGCGCGTGGCCATCGCGAGGAAGACGCCGTCGAGGATCGACTCGTGGTTGGCGGCGAGCACGACAGGGCCGGTGCTCGGGATCCGCTCCGCCCCGCGCAGCTGGATGCGGTACACGTGCATGGCGAGCGGTCGCAGAACCGCTTCCAGAATCGAGTACAGCCGCATCGGACTATTCGACCACAGCGCAGGAACCGGTTCCGGACGGGGCCGAAGGGGCCAGGTCCAGGTGCCAGGCCCCTGGACCTGGCCGTTTCGGATTCTCCCTGCACAGAGGCGGGAAAACGAGCGTCTCCGCGGGCTCGTTCACGCTGCAACAAATGATGCAAGTCCTCACGCGCCGGACGCGAAGCGATCCAGCTCGCCGGCGACGAGCTCTGCCCAGCGCCCCGACCGTGGCAAGGGCAGGAGGCCACCGCCGCGCCCGCGCACCGCGATGCCGTGTAGCCCGCCCCGGATGACCGTGTACGTCCCCTCGACCCCAGCGGCGCAAGCGCGTTCGAAGCCCCGCCTGAAGCTGCCGGGGCTCACGCCGGGAACTCCGGGCAGGCGGCGATCGAGCGAGCCGTGAATCACCACGAGGCTCCGGCCTTGGAGCGGTGAGAGATCGAGGCGGTCGGGGATCCAGGGGGCCACGGCGAGCACCCCGACAACTCCCGGACCGGCACACGCACGGATGGCGACCGCGCCTCCCATCGAGTACCCGAGGAAGAGGGTCCGAGCTGCCCCCACGCACTCGACCGCACCGAGCGCGTCCTCGACGCAGAGGTCGAGCCTCCGCCACGACTTGATCCGGTAGCGCACCTCGGCAAAGCAGAGGGAGGGAAAGGAGGGTGAGAGCCTGCGCACGAGCCACTCGAGCGACGCACTCCACGTGCCCGGAACCTCGGCCGCCCGCCGCCGTTGACGCAGACCACCGCGTTCGAGCCTTCTCCGGTGACGCGCATCTCGGCGCCGGTCGGCAAACGCACCGGCGTCGGCGCCGTCTGGCCCACAGCGCTATGCGGCCTGATGGGCTCGCCAGTCGAGCACCTGGCGCAGGAAACCGAGGTCGTAGGCCGGGCCTTCGGCGCTCACGATCAGGTGGGTGATGCCCACTTCGACGTACTCGTCCACGCCGTCGACGTTCTCGGGCCGGATCGACGTCGAGCGCTCGATCTCGGCGGGATCGCGGCCGACCTTCTCACACCAGTCGTCTAGCACGCCCGAGAGACGTCGCATTTCGGCAGGCGGCCCGAATCCGTGCCAGCCGTCCGCGTGCTCCGCGACCAGGCGGAGCGTCACCTTTTCGCCCCGCCCCCCGATGAGGATCGGTATTCGGCGCACCGGCGGAGGATTCAGCTTCGCCCAGCGCTCCTTGATCACCGGCAGCGCGCGCTCGAGGTCGCGGAGGCGGCTCCCGACGGTCCCGAACTCGAAGCCGTACTCGTCGTAGTCGCGCCGGAACCAGCCGGACCCGATGCCGAGGATGAGGCGACCCTCCGAGACGTGATCGACCGTGCGCGCCATGTCGGCCAGTAGGCTCGGATTCCGGTAGGAGTTGCACGTCACGAGCGCGCCGATCTCGGCGCGGTCCGTGGCCTCCGCCATGGCGGCGAGCACGGTCCAGCACTCGAAGTGCTTGCTGTCCGGATCTCCGGAGAGCGGGAAGAAGTGATCCCAGGTCCAGAGCGAGTCGACCCCGAGGCGTTCTGCCTCGAGCCATGACGTACGCATGGGTGCGTAGTCGCCGTGCTGGGGGATCGCGCGGTAGCCGATCCGGATCACGAACGAGACTCTACGGGCCCGAGGCGAGCCGAAGTGCCGCCAGCCGTGCGCGCTCGATCAGCGCGGGAGTGGAGGCGTCGCGGGACCAGCGGGGCCACGCGAAGGCCTCCGGCCCCCGGAGATCGCAGCCGACCGTGCAGGCGAGTCTGACGCCGGCGCGCCCGGCGCTGAAGAGACCCGCCCCGCCGAGAATCTCGCGGACGGCAGCTGCGCCGCGGGCCCGCCGTACCAGACGCAGCAGCTCCCAATCCTCGATTCCGTCTCGGATCTGCTCGAGCCTGGCGCTCGGGATCGGCGCGGTCCGACCGGGGCAGAGGAGGACGAACTCCCCGCCGGAGCGCACGCTCTCCAGCGGACTCGCGATCCCGTTGTAGCTGGTCGTTCCCTCGCCGTAGAGAACGCCGCGCACGCTCTCGAGCGCCGTCCAGAGCAGGAAGACCCGCGGGTCCGACAGTGGCTCGGTGGCCAGGAGCCCCGGCGTCCCCGGGCCGGCGTACGTATAGGCCCACACGTGCTTGCCTCGCGAGCGGACGGCGTCGATCGTGCGCAGGTTGCGGCGCGTCCGGTCTCGACGCGTGGGCGACGTGAACGTCCCGTAGTAGCGGCGCGAGAGAATCGCCCAGATGTCCACGTCGTCACCCCCGCGTCCCTTCCAAAGGAAGCTGTTGCGGCCGTCCGGCGAGGGGTTGCCCGTCATGAGTACCCGTGCGCCCGGAAAGCACCGATGGGCCGCGGCCGCCTGTCGTGCCACGAGTCGCTGGCCCTCGAGACCCGGCTCGTCGTAGGCGTAGAGATAGGGAATCACGCCGGGGCCGAGCCAGCCGCGAGACTGCCAGAAGCCGTGGACGGATTCCAGGTACGGGCACCACATGTCGGGACGGAACGGGTTGACGCTGCCGATGTAGCTGTGGGAGGCCGTCCGGTTGCTCGAGATCGGGATGCGAAGTGCCGAGAACGGCCCCGCCGCCATCTCCCGAATCATGTTGGCGAGCGAGTTCTTCCACCACTGCGCGCTCGGTCCGTAGCCGGCCAGCGTCCGGGGCTCGCCGAAGCCCCACGAGGCGGGCGACAGACGATAGGAGGAGAGGAAGCCGTACAGCGCGTCGTTCGCCGCCTGGAGCGCCGGCGGAGATGTCTCTCCGTAGAGCCGGCGAACGCGATCGACGTAGGTTTCCGGGCTGAGATGAAACGAGGTCGGCAGGCTGCCCGCCGTTCCGGGGAGCGGCAGCGTGACCGGGAAGACGCGCACCGAGAGCCGGACCGGCACGATCCGCCTCCCGTCGGCGACTCGCAGCCTCGCTCGGTAGATCCCCGGCTTCGTTCGGGTGGGCACCTCCGCCTGGACGTAGATGGGCTGGTTCGGCTCCTCCGTGGCCCGTTCGCTTCCGTCCCACGGAACCAGGGCATCGGGCACGAGCCGCGAGCCGAAGTGGACGAAATGTCCGAAGGCGAGGTGCAGGACGATCGGCCCGAGGTCGCGCCGGTCGACCGAGACCGCGACCCGAGCGGCGCGGGTGACCACGACGAGACCGCCCTCGCGCTCGCTGGCAGCTGCCTGCAGACTGACCACACGCGCGCCTCCAGGGGGCAGGGGTCCGCTCGCGAAGACGGTCGTCGAGGAGGGGTAGGCGGCCACCCCGGCGTGCGCCGATTGCGCCGATGCAACGGCGGCCAACATGGCAGAGAGCAGGACGACCGACCTCATGAACCCCCGGGAACGCGGCAGTCTAGCGTTGGCCTCGGCGGAAGTACGTGTCCTCGTGCCTGTACGGAGGCGCGCAGCAGCAGAGGAGACGGAGAGGCCCGTCGGCCGAGGCGCGGATCTGGTGCCGGAGGAATCAGGATCGCGTCGCCGGGCGAGACCCGCGCGCCCTCGCCGTCCACCTCCATCTCGCCGATCCCCTCGAGCAGGAAGTACATCTCCTCGGCCTCTCGGTGGTAGTGGCGCTGCGTGGCCTGCCCGGGGTCGAGCGTCGCCTCGGCCAGGCTCTGATTACGGACGGCCGCCGTCGGAAGAATCGTTCCGTGACGAGTGCACGAGACCTCGAGCAGGGCTACACCCTGCCCTGGAGCTGGTAATCCTCCGAGGAGCTGACGCACCGAGAGCAGGAGCGCATCTTCCGGAGGGCGTGGACCTATGCGTGCCCGGCGGGGTGGGTCGCCGAGCCCGGCGAGTACGCAGCCTGCTCGGCCGGTGACGTTCCGCTCGTCGTCGTCCGAGGCCGGGACGGAGAGCTGCAGGCGTTCGTGAACGTCTGCCGGCACCGAGGCTCGCAGATCGCGTTGGGCCGGGGGCGCCGCGAGACGCTGCAGTGTCCCTACCAAGCCTGGACGTACGACCTCGACGGATCGCTTCGCGCCGCGCCGCGCTCCGAGCGCGAGCAGTCGTTCGAGCGGTCCGACCTCTCTCTTCGGCCGGCTCTCGTCCAGCAGCTGGGGCCGTTCGTCTTCGTCTGCGCCGATCTCGACGCTCCGCCGCTCGACGAGGCGCTGGATGGAATGCCGGAGCTCCTCGCGCGCGATCTCCACTTGCACGCACTCGTCTTTCGGGAGCGGGCCGAATACGAGGAGGGGCGAACTGGAAGATCGCGGCCGAGAACTACCTCGAGTGCTACCACTGCCCCGTGGCTCACCCGGGCTTCTCCCGGGTCGTTGACACGAGCCCCGACGACTACGTTGCGGCCGGGGGACGGCGTCTGGACTCAGTTGGGACGATCCCGGGACGGCGACGGCTCGTGCCAGTTCCACCTCGTCTGGCCGGCCCTGAAGGTCAACGTCTATCCCGGGCCCCCGAACCTCTCCATCGGTCCCGTCTGGCCCGTCGGGGCCGAGCGCACCGCAGGGTTTCTCGATTACTTCTTCGGGGCCGGCGTGTCCGCCGAGGAGGCTTCAGAGCTGATCGCCTTCGACGACCAGGTAGGCCGGGAGGACGCCGCCCTCGTGGAGTCCGTGCAGCGGGGGGTTCGCAGCGGAATGATCGACCGCGGCCGGCTCCTGCTGGACTCGGAGACGCTCGTCAATTCCTTTCAAAGGCGCATATTTGCCGCACTTTCGTAGGGAACCGGCGCGCGGCGCCGACTACTGCTGCTAGCCTGCGCCGCCGTTATAGACAACGAGCGGCGAGCGGACGCAGGCCACTGAGCCGCGTCGTGCCGGCTCGCCGCGCCGCACCACCAGCAGGAGGAGTATTTGACGGACGGACGTTTCCGGCTGCCGGTGTTGGTCGTCTTCATGGCGATCGTCGCCGGGGCCGCCTCGTTCCTCGCCCCGCAGTCGTCGGCAACGCGGGCGAAGCGGGAGAAGAGCGGGAGAATCCAGAAGATCGACAAGGCCGAAGGAGCGCGGCTCCTGCGGAAGATCGGCGATTGGCGTCGCAAGACCTGGCACTGGCAGGAGCTGATGGGAAGGCCGCACACGCCGCACTCCGGGGATCCCCCGCCGAGTCTCGCCTACCGGCGCTGGGTGCTTCACCTCTGGACGCAACGTGAGCTTCACACCCGGCGCCAGGCTTTCCATCCGCCACATCTGGCCGCCTGGCTCTGCATCCACCGGTACGAAGGCTCCTGGACCGACCCGAACCCGCCCTATTTCGGGGGCCTGCAGATGGATCTCGGCTTCCAGCGGACCTACGCACCGGAGCTCGTAGACAGAAAGGGAACGGCCGACAAATGGTCTCCGCTGGAGCAGATCTGGGTCGCAGAGCGTGCGTACCAATCGGGTCGCGGCTTCTATCCCTGGCCCAATACGGCACGGTACTGCGGCTTGCTCTAGTGCAAGCGTTTCCTAGCCCCGGCGACGCGGTACCATCGCAGAGAGGTAGAGATGACAGACGAGCGGCTCACGGCGTTTCTCGAGCAGGGAGAGGAGCGAGGCTGCATCGAGCTCTCCACGCTCGACGAGTTCGTGCAGGCCCATGAGCTCGAGGAATCAGAGGTCGAGCAACTCTACGAGGAGATCCAGGCCCGTGAGATCGAGCTCGCCGACGACTGCGGCCGTGAGACCGCGGGATCCACCTACGTCAACGGCGATCTCGTCGTGGCGACAACCGACGCTCTCCAGCAGTTCCTCAACGAGGCGGGTCGCTTCAAGCTGCTCACCGCCGAGGAGGAGGTCGAGCTCGCCCAGCGGGTCGAGCGTGGCGACGTCGAGGCGAAGAACCTGATGATCAACTCGAACCTTCGCCTAGTCGTCTCGATCGCCAAGCGTTACCAGGGCCACGGGCTCTCGCTGCTCGACCTGATCCAGGAAGGGATCATCGGGCTCATTCGCGCCGTGGAGAAGTTCGACTGGCGCCGGGGCTACAAGTTCTCGACCTACGCAACCTGGTGGATCAGGCAAGCCGTCCAGCGCGGGGTGGCGAACAAGGCCCGGACGATCCGCATCCCGGTCCACATCGTCGAGCGTGAGCGTAAGGTCGCCCGGGCCGAGCGCGAGCTCATGGCGAAGCTCGAGCGCCCGCCCACCGATGAGGAGATCGCCCGCTTGGCCAAGCTGCCGGTCAAGCAGGTGCGCGAGGTGAAGCACGCCGCGCGCGCCGTGACAAGCCTGGATCGCCCGATTGGCAGCGAGGGCGACACTGCGTACGGCGAGCTGTTCGCAGCCGAGCAGCCGGCGGTCGAAGAGGAGCTCGACGTCAGCCTGCGCGAAGAGGCCGTCCACCGTGCGCTGGACAAGCTGCCCGATCGCGCCCGCGAGGTGCTCAAGCTGCGCTACGGCCTGGACGGAGATGCAGAGCCGCTCTCGCTCGAGGCCATCGGCAAGCGGCTCGGTGTCACCCGCGAGCGGGTTCGCCAGCTCGAGTCCGAGGCGCTCGAGCTGCTCGCCATGGAGCGCGAGCTCGAGGCGCTCGCCGAGGCTGCGTAGAGCCTCAGGCGATTGCTGCGGCGGCAGCCGCGAGCGGCTTCACTCGCCTACGACTTGCACGATCCAGCGCCGGTCGCGCTCGCGGTCGAGCTCGAGGAAGAGTACGCGCTGCCACGAGCCCAGCTGGAGCTCGCCGTCACGAATGGGGATCGACTCGCCTGCGGTGCCCAGCAGCATGGCCATGCAGTGCGAGTGGCCGTTGCCCATGTCCATGTCCTCGGGGCAGATGTTCTCGGTGCGGCGATCCCAGTCGTCATGGGCGTAGTAGTCCTCCGTCGGCACGAGCTTCCGGAGCAGATTCGTGAAGTCCTGGAGCAGCCCGCTCTCGAACTCGTTCACGCGGACGCAGCAGGTGGTGTGTGGCGAGTAGACACAGGCGATGCCGTCTCGGACCCCGCTCTCCGTGACCGCGCTCGTCACCTCCTCGGTGATGTCTCTGACGGCGAGGCCGCCGTCTGTCCTCAGTCTCCGCTCGTGCTGGTAGACCTTCAGCTCCGCTCGCCTCCTCGTTGCCCTGGCTCGACGTTGCCGGATCCGTATTCTGAGGTATCCGGAGCACGAGCGGGGTCGGACCCCGTAAAGAGTCTGTTAGGACTATCGTCGAAAGTGCGATCGGCCTAAACCTCGCACTTTCGACGAGGGAAGAGCTACGCTCACCGGAGCGGGGCCCGTAGCTCAGCTCTGCCGCCGGAAGTGCGCCTGGCTTACGCCTCGCACTTCCGGCGGATACAGAAGACTGCGTTACGCTGACGTTGCGGGCCCGTAGCTCAGTCGGTCAGAGCAGCGGACTCATAATCCGTGTGTCCCTGGTTCGAGTCCAGGCGGGCCCAAGCGAGGCCGGCCGCCGGAAGTCCAACGCGTAAGCGAGCTGGACTTCCGGCGGAAACCCTGGTTCGAGTCCAGGCGGGCCCATACGAGGGAGATTGCGTCCGTCGATCAGTCCGAGCCTGAGGCGTGACGCTGCTTGGCGCGGGAGAGGTCGGCCATGAACGCTTCCTCCGTGTAGCTGACGACCTGCCCGCCGGCCGCCGCAGGCGGCGCGTATCCATACGCCGTCCACGCCGGAGCCGGGCGGTCGCCCAAGTCGCGGACGACGAAAGTGCGCGCAGCCCGGTCGCCGAGCCGCTGACGCGTTGGCGAAGACCACACGCTGACGGCAGCGACGAGGTAGATGAAGAGTGCGTCGACGATACGAAGCAGGTTGCGAACGAGCGACTGTCCCCAGCCGATTCGATCCCCGTCTTCGTCGACGACGCGGAGGCCGACCAGACGCTTGCCGACCGTCCTTCCGAAGATCGCCTCGGAGGCGACGTAGTAGGCAAAGAAGAGCACTACGGGCCACCATCCTCCGGCCCGGACGCCGAACTCGTGGGTGCCGTTCTCCGTGGTCGAGTACGCGCCTCCCGTAAGGAGGGCGATGAGCAGGGTGAGCATGAAGAAGAGGACGCCGTCGATCACGACGGCGACGAAGCGAAGCGCTACCCCTGCATAGATCATGCGGACTCCGTCTGATGGTTCGACGCATGGTTCGACGCAGGCGCGGGCAACGCTCATCCCCTGGTCGGGTGAGCCGAGGCTGGGACTGGACTTAACAGAACGCTTACGTGCCCAGGAAGACCGGTTTTGGTGCCCGCCGGTATCTCTCAGAACAGACCGACTCGACCAAGGAGGTTGGTCATGAGACGGAAGCTCATCGTCGTGGCGCTGATCGCGGCACTGTCCGTACTGGCGGTCGGCTCGCTCGCGTCGAGCAAGACGCCGCGTCCGGTCAAGTTCAAGGCGGCGCTCAACGTCGGGCAGGAGAAGCCGCATCCGAAGGGGACAAAGGTCGGAGCGGCTGGGCGCTTCACGGCGACGCTCACCGGGACGACGCTGACCTGGAAGCTGACCTGGAAGCATCTGTCCGGCCCGGCGACTGCCGCTCACATCCACATGGGCAAGAAGGGCGTGAATGGTGGCATCGTCGTCACCTTCTGCCCGCCCTCGTGCACCTCGCCCGTCACCGGGACGTCGGTGGTCACCACGGCCTTCATTGCCGACATGAAGGCGCGCAAGACCTACGTGAACGTCCATACGGCGTTGAATCCTGGCGGAGAGATCCGCGGCCAGATCACGCGGGCGCTCTAACTCGAAAGCGGAGGGCGGGCGCCGGTTCCCGTCCCGCCCTCCGCACCTTTGGTCTCGCCGCAGGGACTCGAGGTTTCGCGTCCAATACCCGGACGAGTGACGGTGATCGGGTGATCCGGCTCTCCTGCAGATCAGCCGATCACAGCGCTAGCGGTTTTTCCGTTCGACGACAACGACCCTGCTGCGGCAGGCTGCGGCTCATATCCGCTTCCGGAAGGGAGTGATCGGTGTGATCTCGAGGATGACACCCCCAGTGCGGGCGGCGCTTGCGCTATCGGCGCTGCTGGTCGCGATCGCCGCCTTCCCGGCGGTCGCCCAGGCCTCGCCGATCATCGGGTCTGTCAGCTTCTCTGGCTCGCAGGACGGGTCCACGAATCCCACTGTGACGATCACCGGGATCGGCTTCGACCCGCAGCCGGCCGCCACTCCGGCCGTCTGTGGAGGGTCGCTCTTCCCGGACAACCAGTTGAGCTTCTACACCTCATCGGCGTTGGGTGGTGCCTTTTCTGCCGGGTCCGAATCGAACCTGCTCGGGCTCGCTCTGGCCACGTACACCGACACGACGATCGTTTATCAGCTCGGCTCGGGCGGCTGCGGATATCCGACCTTCGGCAAGGTCGTCCAGGGAGGAACGTTCACGGTGGACGTCAACGGCGCGAGCTGCACCGGGATCGTCAACTACACGAGCCCCGTCCCGTGCAGTCCGCTGGACATCACGGCTCCCACCGTGACCATCACCTCGGGTCCCTCCGACCCGACGAGCTCGACCTCTGCGGAGTTCGATTTCAGCGCGAGCGATCCCGACGACAGCTCGGGCTTCGTCTTCTCCTGCAATCTGGACGACGGTGCCTTCAGCGCCTGCGGCGACGGAACCGGAGGGGCCTCGACCAGCGCGAGCTACTCGGGGCTGGCCGACGGAACGCACACGTTCGCCGTCCACGCTGCCGACGCGGCCGGCAATGCTGGCTCCGACGCCACCTACACCTGGCGCGTGGACACGCTTCCACCCGTCCTGAGCCTTCCGGCCGACATGGTCGTCAATGCGACCTCGCCGGCTGGCGCCACGGTCGCCTTCACCGCCACCTCGCAAGACGACGACGGATCCTTCTACCCGGTGACGTGCAGCCCTGCGTCGGGCGCCACGTTCCCGATCGGCACCACCGCCGTCAGCTGCCAGGCCACCGATGCTGCGGGTAACACTGCCTCCGGAGGGTTCGCCGTCACGGTGAAGGGTGCGGAGGATCAGCTCGTCGACCTGCTCGTGAAGGTCGACGGCCTCGTCCCCGGACGCAGTCTGACTGGCAAGCTCGAGAGCGCGCTGGACAGACTCCGCGCCGGCGACAGGGCCGGGGCGTGCGATTCTCTCGATCACTTCATGAGCGCGGTCCGAGTCCGGTCGGGGAAGTCGATAACGGTTGCCACGGCCGACGCACTCCTGGCGGACGCCGCGAGGATCCAGGCCGTCATCCGCTGCGCCTGAGCCACCTGTAGGCTCGGCGCGTGGAGACCTTCCGCACGCGAGACGGGCGCACGCTTGCGTACCGGCGCGAGGGGTCAGGGCCGGTGCTCGTCTGCCACCCGGGCGGACCCGGTTTCTCCGGCCGGGAGCTCGGCGACCTCGCAGGTCTTGCCGACACCGTCACGCTGATCGTCCTCGACCCGAGGGGGACGGGCGGCTCCGATCCTCCGGCCGACACCTCGGCCTATGCCCTCGATGACTTCGCGTCGGACCTGGATGAGCTGCGTGTCCATCTGGGGCTCGAGCGCATGAGCATCCTGGGTTACTCGCACGGCGGGCTCGTCGCCATGCGCTACGCGGCAGAGCGGCCTGAGCGTGTCGAGCGGCTCGTCCTCGCGGCCACGCTCGCCCGCTTCGGCGACGCCCAGCAGGAGGCGTACGGGCGCATGATGCTCGAGCGCAAAGGCGAGCCCTGGTACGGGGAGGCGGTCGCGGCGCTCGAGGCGGAGGAGAGAGGCGACTTCGAGACGCCCGAGGATCTGGAACGGCTCTGCCTGGCGATGGCGCCGATGTACTTCGCACGTTGGGACGAGCGCGCCAGAGCTCTCGTGGAGGAGACGACGGAGATCGGTAATGTCGAGGCCCTGAAGCTCTTCAACGCCGACCCGCCCGACCTCACCCCGGAGCTCGGTCGCATCACGGCGACGACCCTGGTGATCGCGGGCGAGCAGGACTTCATCTGCGGTCCCGCCTCGGCGCGCGAGCTCTCCGCCGGCATCCCCGATTCGCGTCTCGTCTTGCTCGCGGATGCCGGTCACTGGGTCTTCTTCGAGGAGAGCGAACGCTTCGCGGCTGCCATGAGGCAGTTCCTGTCGAGCAGCGTCGCGGCCCCGACGACCGCGTAGTCTCCGCGGACGTGCCCGCTGCACGCCAGCCCGACCGGCCCCTTGCAAGCGGGAAGCTCCCGCTCGACCTTCTGGCGCAGCTTCTGGCCGACGTGCCCTCGCCTCCGGAGGTGCGCCTGGGGGCCGGAATCGGCGAGGACGCCTGTGCGATCGAGGTTCCCGAGGGCGTCCTGGTGGTGGCCGCGGACCCGATCACGCTCACCTCCGAAGAGATCGCCCGGCTCGCAGTCATCGTCAACGCGAACGACGTCGCGGTGACCGGCGCCCGACCGCAGTGGTTCCTGGCCGTCGTGCTCGTTCCCCCGGCCACCGGGGAGGGCGTCGTCCGCGAGCTCTTCGCCGCGCTGCAGAGCTCCCTATTCGCCCTCGGCGCCTTTCTCGTCGGGGGTCACACGGAGGTGACTCCGGCCGTGAACAGGCCGATCGTGGTCGGCCAGATGCTCGGCATGGCACAAAACGGGATCGTGGCCACGGGCGGGTTCGCGCCCGGCGACGTCCTGGTCCAGGTGCGGCCGGCGCCGATCGAAGGCGCCGCCGTACTCGCCCGAGAGGCGGGGGACCGCCTCCAGAGTGTGGAGGCCCCGATGCAGGAGGCGGCCCGGATCGCCCTGGACGATCCCGGTATCTCCGTCGTGGAGCCCGCTCTGCTGGCGACCAGGCTTGGGGGCAAGGCCCTTCACGACCCCACTGAGGGCGGCCTGGCCGGAGGGTTGCACGAGATGGCAAGCGCAGCCGGCGTCGGAATCAGCGTCGACCGGGAGGCGGTGCTCTGGTTCGAGCCGGGGCTCGCCGTCTGCAAGGCTCTCGACGCCGATCCCTGGTCGACCCTCGCCTCGGGAACTCTTCTGGCCGCCTTCGCGCCCGGGGCTGTCGACGAGGCGCTTGCGGCCTTCGCCCGCCACGGTCACCTCGCGGCCGGTATCGGGACCGCCGTCACGGGAAGCGGGGTGGAGGACGGCGAAGGCGTGGCGATTCCCTGGAACGAGCAGGACGAGGTGGCACGTCTGCTGTCGGTCGACTGACCACCCGCCGTCCGGAGGTCGTTTCAGCATTCGGATCGAATGCCGACGCGTGTACCACGCTGGTCGAGCGACTCGTTCCTGGTCTACGCCGGCGGCCTGATCGTGCTCGCGGCGACCGCGCAGGCGCTCGACACCTCGCCGGCTCCTACAGCAGGGCGGCGTTCGCCGGCTGGGCGGCGCTCGTCTTCTGCGGGCTCGCGGCGCTCGCCTTCGGGTTCAGGCGCGCCGGCGAGTGGCTCGCCGCCGGAGTGTTCGCGGCCTCGACGGTGGTTGCCTGGGCGGTCCTGGTCGGCGCGCTCGAGTCCTGGTTCGGCTGGCTTCCCGACGACGTCTCGCCGCTTCGCGGGTTCCACGTCAGCGTGCTCGTGATCGCGCTGCTCGGCGTGGCCGCAGCAGTCGTCGCGCTCCGAGCGTTTCGGTTCCCGCTGCTCGTCGCGCTCGCCGCCCTCGCGAGCTGGTTCTTCGTCACGGACCTGATCTCCGACGGGGGCAACTGGTCCGCAGTCGTGACGCTGCTCACCGGCTTCGCCTTCTTCGCCGTGGCACCTGGCATCGAACGAGGACCGTCACGGCCGTACGGCTTTTGGCTGCAGGTGGCGGCAGGGGTGACCGTCGGCGGCGCCCTGCTCTGGTTCTGGCATGAGAGCGACGCGGACTGGGCGCTCATCGCCGTCGCCGGAATCGTCTACGTGGCGCTCGCAGTCCCGACACGCCGGTCGAGCTACGCGGTCCTGGGCGCGTACGGGCTGTACCTGTCCGCGATCTACTTCGCCGAGACGTGGAGCGGAAACGAGGGCGCCGAGGCGGCCTTCTTCGCGTTTCCGGTCGGAATTGTCTTCTACCTCTTCGCGCCGTTCTTCGGCGGCTACGACGAGTACGACGACGGCGGCCGCGACTGGGCCCTACCGCTCACATTCGCCGTGCTCGGATTCCTGCTCGTCGTCCTCGGGCTCGTGCTTGCGCGGCGCCGCGGGGCACCAGCCGCCGGAGGAGCCTAGGAGAAAGGGCGCCGCCGGAGCGGCGCCCCACGCTCGTCAGTTAGTGCTACAGGATGCCGCGGGCGACGAAGGCGTCCTCGACCTTCTTCGCGGTCGAGGTCCCGTACATGCTCTGCGCCGTGTCCACCGTCCGCTGGGCGAGCTGCGGCATGGTCGGATCAGGCAGGTCGAACTGAGCCTGGAGGATGATTGTGTCGGCCTTCACGTTGCCGAGCGTCTGCCGGATGTCCCAGAGCGCGCGCGACCAGATCTGCCCGTCGTGGTGGACGCGCCCGTTCAGGTCCTCGGGGTAGTGGAGGCTCGTGTCCACGCGCCGCAGGCAGTGCGGCACCTGGTCGTGTACGAGACGGAATCCCAGTCCGCGACGCACGGCTCGTCGGGAGTGGGGGCGACCACGTCGGAGACCGTGACTGCCCAGTAGTCGGCGAAGCCTTCGCCGATCGAGCCCGCCTCGGTCGACGCGCCGAAGCCGAAGGGCGTCTGCTGCGAGTCCTGGATCGCGTGTCCGTACTCGTGCAGGATGACCTCGGCGTCCTCGGCGTCGTCGACGCCACCCTTGCCGAAGCGCAGCAGGTCCTTCTTGTCCCACGAGAACGAGTTGTCCGCCCCGAACTGATTGATCCGTACGTCCTGCGACTCCATGTTCACGGGTCGTCGCGTGGTGCCGAAGCCCAGACCCTGGATGTACTTTTGGGCCTCGGTCACCCAGTAGTACGCCATCACCTGCTCGAACTCGTCCTGATGACGGTTGTACGAGAAGGTGTTGGTCGGCGAGTAGGCCGGGCTACCCGTCTCGCTGACGACGTTCGCCCAGTCGCCGCGCAGGTAACCGCTGCCGTCCAGGTTCGTGAGCGTCACGGTGTGGTAGGCGGGCTGCAGCGCCGCGTAGTCCGCGTCCTTCTGATCGGTCAGGCTCTGATCCTGGAGCTCGGCGACCGGGTTGGGCAGGAAGACCCGGCCGGGCCCGGTGCTCGAGCCGGACGGTGGATTCGCTGCGACGGCGGCGACCGTGGCGACGAGCGCGACCGCAACCGCGAGCACGAGTGTTCCCCTCAAAGCTCCCCCCTTGTCGGATTGCGACGCGCAGGCTAGTCGAACCTAGAATGGCTGCGTGGCCGGTCACTCGAAGTGGGCGCAGATCAAGCACAAGAAGAAGGCCACTGACGCCAAGCGAGGCCAGCTCTTCTCGAAGCTCACCCGAGCGATCATCGTCGCCGCCCGCGAGGGCGGCCCAGATCCCGCCGCCAATCTCGCCCTCGCCAACGCGGTCGAGAAGGCGCGCGAGGCCTCGATGCCGAAGGAGAACATCGAGCGGGCGATCGCGCGTGGCTCCGGCGCCGCCGGAGACGGAACGGCCTACGAGCACGTCGCGTACGAGGGCTACGGCCCGTCCGGCATCGCCGTCTTCGTCGAGGCCCTGACCGACAACCGCAACCGCACGGCCTCCGAAGTGCGGCACATCTTCTCCAGGAACGAGGGCTCGCTGGGTGAGTCGGGCTCGGTGGCGTGGCTCTTCGAGCGCCGGGGCATCGTGCTCGTGGACGCAGCTGTCGACGAGGACGAGCTGATGCTCGCCGCCGCCGAGGGAGGGGCCGACGACGTCGAGCTCGACGGCTCCACCTTCCAGGTGACGTGCGCGCCGGAGGCGTTGCACGCGGTTCGTCAATCGATCGAGGCCGCTGGCATCGCGGTGGAGTCGGCTCAGATCACGATGGCGCCGAAGACGACGGTAACGGTCGACGACGAAGGTGACGCGCGCAAGCTCTTGCGGCTGATGGATGCGCTCGAGGAGTTGGACGACGTGCAGGACGTCTACGCGAACTTCGACATCCTCGAGCGCGTTCTCGAGGCGGCGGCCTCGTAGGTTCGGTGGGGGAAGCGACGACTTCCCCCACCTGTCTGTTCCTCAGGTCGCGCAGACGACGTACACGGTGAAGACGCGATTCGGCACGGTGTCGTTGCCGCCTCGTGCCTCCCAGCCGGTGACGCGCTTGCTGACGCTGTCGTAGAGCGGACGGCTGTACACCGTCACCTGCTCCTTGTCGTCGGCTGCCCCGCTCCAGAACGTGCCGCCCGTGATGCCCTTCTCGTTCGAGCCACAGTTCGCGGATACCTGCCTCGTGAAGTAGGAGCCGTTTCCCTCGGCCGAGCCGGGCACTGTGACCGAATCCGAGTGCAGGACGACGTCCCCGATCACTCCTGCAGGTCCCTGCGGCCCGGCCGCTCCCTTCGGGCCGGCCGGGAGCTGGCCGGCCTTGAAGTTGATCTTGAGCAGCGTGCCCTTCTTGACCTTGGCGGCCGTGACGGCGCCGTTCGCAAGCTTCGCGTTCGTCACGGCCTTGTTCTTGAGCTGCTTCGTGCCCACGCTCCTCGCAGGCAAGGCGGACACGGCCGCGATGCTCGTGCCACCGAGGGCGACGAGGAGCGCGATGCTTGCGACGACTATCGCCGGGGACGGTCGCCGACGAAGTAGTGCGTGCATTTGTTCCCCCTCTGTTGTCTCGCACGGTACCGAAGCGGTGATTGTGCCCGTTCGGCAGGAACGTCCGCCTCGCTGCCTAACCTCAACCCGTGAAGGTTCTGGGCATCGATCCGGGGACTGCTACATGCGGATACGGCATGGTCGACGAGCGAGACGGGCGCCTCCGGGCCGTCGACTACGGGTGGTGGAGCACCCCCGCCGGGGAGCGCCCGGAGCGCCGCCTGAGGACGATCTTCGACCAGGTCGCGGAACTGGTCGAGTTGCACGGTCCGGATGCGGTCGCGCTCGAAGAGTCGTTCGTCGGCGTCGACGCCCGCACCGCGCTCTCTGTCGGCCAGGCCAGGGGCGTCGTGCTCGTCGCCTCCGCGCTCGCAGGCGTCGACTGCGCTGAGTACCCGCCCGCCGTGGTCAAGCAGGCGGTGTGCGCATACGGCCATGCCGACAAGGCCCAGGTGCAGCGGATGGTGCGGGCGATCCTCGGCCTCAGCGAGCTCCCGAAGTCGACGCACGAGGCCGATGCGCTCGCCGTCGCCATCTGCCACGCGCTCGCACCGCCTCTGCTGAAAGCGGTCTCGTGATCTCCAGGTTGCGGGGGAAGCCGGTCGCTCACCGCCCGGATGGCCTCGTCCTGGACGTCGGCGGCGTGGGTTATCTCATGCAGCCGACTCCGAGTGCGCTACGAAGGGCGTCGGGGGCAGATGAGATCGTGATCGAGACCTATCTGCACGTGCGGGAGGACGTGCTCCAGCTCTTCGGATTCGCCGAGGTCGAGGAGCGCGAGTTGTTCGAGCTCCTGCTCTCGGTGCAGGGTGTAGGACCCAAGGTCGCGCTCGCGATCGTCTCGGGCTCCCCGCCGGCGGAGCTTCGCCGTGCAATCGCGCTCGAGGACACGGCTCGCTTCGAGGCGATACCCGGCATCGGCCGGAAGACCGCCCAGCGCGTGGTGCTCGAGCTGAAGGAAAAGCTCGGTGTTGCTCCATCCGAGTCGGGTGGGGCCGCTCCTCATCTCGTGGCCCGTGATGCGCTGGTCGAGCTGGGCTACTCCGTTTCCGAGGCGGAGCGCGCGCTTGCCCAGGTCGACTCCGAGCTCCCGCCCGAGGAGCGGGTGCGGCTGGCATTGAGGAAGGCAGCGTGAGCGCGCCCCGTCTGGTCTCTCCGGAGGTTCAGCAAGGGGGAGATGAAGACCTCGACCGCTCGCTGCGTCCGCGGCGGCTGGACGAGTTCGTCGGACAGGAACGAGTCAAGGCACAGCTCGAGATAGCTCTGGAGGCGGCCCGGGGCCGCGGCGAGGCGCTGGACCACGTTCTCCTCGTCGGTCCGCCCGGGCTGGGCAAGACGAGCCTCGCCTTCATCGTCCAGGAGGAGCTCGGGGTGGGGATCCGCGTCGTCGCCGGGCCCGCCCTGGAGCGCAAGGGCGACCTGGCGGCGATCCTGACCGCACTCGAGCCGCGCGACGTCCTCTTCGTCGACGAGATCCACCGCCTCGCGCCGGCCGTTGAAGAGATCCTCTACCCCGCGCTCGAGGACTTCCGCCTCGACATCGTCGTGGGCCAGGGGCCGGCGGCGCGCACGCTCACGCTCGACCTTCCGCCCTTCACGCTCGTCGGGGCGACCACGCGCACGGGCCTGCTGACCACGCCCCTCCGCGACCGCTTCGGCATGACCTTCCGGCTCGGGTACTACGAGCCCGACGAGCTGACCCGAATCGTCCACCGCTCTGCGGGCATTCTCGGCGTTGCGATCATGGACGAGGCCGCCCGGGAGATCGCGCGGCGAGCCCGAGGAACGCCGCGGGTGGCGAACCGCATCCTGCGTCGCGTCCGCGACGTCGCCGAGGTGCGCCACGAGGGCGAGGTCACACCCGAGGTCGCTGCCGAGGCGCTCGATCTCCTCGAGGTCGACGCCGAGGGCCTGGAGCGCATGGACCGCGAGCTGCTCGGGGCGATCGCGCACAAGTTCGGAGGCGGCCCGGTGGGACTGTCGACCCTCGCCGTCTCGCTGGGCGAGGAGCCGGACACGATCGAGGACGTCTACGAGCCCTACCTGCTCCAGCTGGGCTTCATCCAGCGGACGCCGCGGGGCAGGGTATTGACCGACCTTGGCCGCGAGCACGTCGGAGCCGTCGCTGTGGACGGCGCCCTGTTCTAGTGGAGCGCTAGTGCCCGAGCTCTGGGTTCCGGGTGTGGAAGGCCCGCACGACGACTTCGTCGAGAAGCTCCTCCGGACGATCGCGGCGCACGGCGAGCACGTCGTCGTGACGATGGAGCTGCGCGACGGAACGCGCTACGAGCTGATCTCGGTCTCGCCGGAACCCGGCTACGGCTTCATCACCCTGCGCCCGCACCCGGAAGGGGAGGGGCCGACCGAGGTGATCGTTCCGATCGGCGCGATCGCCCAGATCCGCCTGCACGCCCCGGAGGAGCGGCCGCAGTTCGGCTTCTCGCTTCCCCCCGGAGACTAGCCAGGACCCGAGTACTCGTACTCGGCGTGCTCGGCGTACTTGCCGCTCGCGTCGAAGGCGAGCCCGTCGCAGGCGAAGCGGAAGACGAGGGACATTCCGAGCTCGCTGCGGATGGAGGTGAACCCGGTCGGCTTGTCGAGGTAGAGCTCCTCCTCCTCGCCGGTGACGGGGTTCTTGACACGGCCCATCGCGATCTCGCAGATGCGGCCGCCGTCGATCTTCACGCTCGAGTTGATCCCCTTCAGCTCGAGGTCAATCGGCGCCACGATCGTGTCCAGCCAGATCGAGGTGACCGTGCTCCAGATGTCGAATGGCAGCCCGGACTCGCCGCTCTTCCAGAGGATCTCGAGCGCCTCGCGTTGCTCGGGCGTCGCCGCCCCGTCGATGATCAGGACGCTGGTCATGTTCCCCTCGTGGACCGGGCCGGGCGAGGACCCCGCCTGAGCGTATTTCAGCCCCTCAAGCGAGACGTCTCCGTATCGCCCCTCGCGAACGAAGTAGACGTAGATGCCGTCGCAGTTCCCGTAGGTCGGTGGGGCGTCGAAGTTGCAGGGGCAGCCCCAGTCGCAGTTGCAGGGGCCGAACAGCTCGCCCCTCATCGTCCACGGCTCAACGGCCATCGGCCCTCCTCACGGACGGTACTGGAGCTCGTGCCAGGAGGGGACCGGCGCGAGCTCGAGCAGGGCGCGGCCTCCGCGGGGGTCCCGATACGCGAAATCCGACGCCTGGTCGTCCCAGGCGATCTCGAGCAGGCCCTCTTTCACGCGGTGGTCGAGCCACGCGCCGCGGAAGACGAGCTTCCGCAACCAGTAGACGAGAGACTCGCCTCCGACCAGGGAAACCCGCTCCCAGTGTCGAACGAGGTACCGGCCCATCGGGCTTCGCGGCTGGACGATTCGACCGTCGGCCGCGAGTTCGACCAAGTCGGCCGTCTCGTCGCCGTCGAGCTCGTTCGCTTCCAGAAGCCCGAGCTTGACGGCGGCTGCGACGACGCGCTCCTCGAAGTCCTCGCGGTTGAACTTGAATCGGTATGCGAGGAACTCGATCTCGTAATCCCCGCCCGAGCAATAGTCCTCGGTCACGACTCGAAGGATAACGTTGGCTCCGTGAGGCCTCGCCTGCTGGTCGTGCTCGTGACGGCGGTCGTTCTCGCGGCAGCCACGGCCTGGCTGCTGGGACTCTCGCTCGAGCGCGTGCTGCTGCTCGCACCGGCGCTCGTGCTCGGGACCGGCCTCGTCCTCGGGGTACTCATCCTGCTCGGCCGTGCCGCCGCCGAGTCCCTCCGCTCCCTCGAACGCCCGAGGCTCTTCCTCGCGCTCGCCGCAGCCGGCATCGCCCTGCTGGCGATCCTCTCGCTGATCGGAGTCGAGCTGCCCCGCGAATAGGGTCCGTCCGCCTCCCTCCGTACCGTGGTCGGCCCTATGCAAGAGGCCGGCTGGACGATCAAGCCCTGCGATCGCGGCGAGGTACGTGCGCTCGCGCGGGCCGTGGGCATCAGCGAGGTGACGGCGAGCGTTCTCGTCCGCCGCGGATACGGCGAGCCCGCGGCCGCAACGGCGTTCCTGGAGGGACGGCTCCCGGGTCACGATCCAAACCTGCTCGGCGCCGTCGAGGAGACCTGCTCGACCATCCACCGTGCGGTCTCGACGGGGACGCGCATCTGCGTGCACGGGGATTACGACGTGGACGGGATCTGTGCGACCGCCCTCGCCGTCCTCATGCTCCGCGGGCTGGGCGCCGACGTGACGGGGCAGCTCCCCAGCCGCTTCGAGGAGGGGTACGGGGTGTCCCGCCAGACCCTTGAACGGCTCGCGGAGGAAGGCTTTGGACTCGTGCTGACGGTCGATTGCGGCATCACCGCCGTGGACGAGATCGAGCACGCACGGGCGCTCGGGCTGGAGGTCGTCGTCACCGACCACCACCGGCCGGGCGGCCAACTTCCGGACTGTCCGCTCGTGGCGACGCGACCGTCCCAGTACCCGTTTCCGGAGCTGTGCGGGACAGGTGTCGTCTACAAGCTGGCCGAAGCGCTGGACGCGAAGGATCTTGCGCGCCATCTCGACCTGGTGGCGCTGGCGACGATCGCCGACGTCGTCCCGCTCGTCGACGAGAACCGCGGCCTGGCCGCCGCGGGACTGCGCCGCCTGGCCCAGGCGCAGCGCCCAGGCCTGCAGGCCCTGATGCGGTCTGCCCGGGTCGATGCCGCCGCCGTGGACGAGGGCTCGGTCGCTTTCCGTCTCGCGCCCCGCATCAACGCTGCCGGGCGCCTCGGCCGCCCTGAGGCGGCGCTCGAGCTCCTGCTCACGGAGGACGAGGAGGAGGCGGCCAGGCTGGCCGGCCAGCTCGAGGAGCTGAACCGGGAACGGCAGGCCGTCGAGGACCGCATCCTGCGTGAGGCGGTGGCCCAGGTCGAGGACTTGCCCGAGGCCAAGCGCCGCCGGCGCGGCTACGTGCTCGCCGGCGAGGGATGGCACGAGGGGGTCGTTGGAATCGTCGCCTCGCGGCTCGTCGAGCGCTACCACCGCCCGGTTGTCCTCATCGCCGGTACGGACGGGGACTGGAAGGGCTCCGGCCGGTCGATCCCGGCCTACGATCTCCACGCCGCGCTCGCCGGATGCTCGGCCCATCTGGAGCGCTTCGGCGGCCACCGTGCGGCAGCAGGGCTCTCGATTCGTCCGGAGCGCGTCGCAGCCTTCGCCGAGGCATTCGCCGCCCACGCCGACGACGCGCTCGACGAGGACGACCTCCGCCACGTGACCCGCATCGATGCCGTCGTACCCGGCCGCCTGCTGACCCTCGAGCTCTGCGGGGAGCTCGAGCGCCTGGGGCCGTTTGGAATGGGAAACCCAGGCGTGACGCTCCTGGTCGCCGGCTCCGAGCTGGCGGAGCTCGACACCGTGGGCGAGGGGCGCCACCTTCGCTTCCGCGTGCTCGACCAGGGGCGGCCTGCGGGCAGTGCCATCGCCTTCGGCCTCGGGAGCCAGCTCGACCGCTTCCGCCGCCCGGGCGCGTACGACGTCGCGTTCCGCCTGCAGGAGAACCGCTGGAACGGAACTGTCTCGCCCCAGCTCGTCGTCAAACGGGTCTTCGATACCCCCGACCGGTACTTCGAGTTGCGTGACCGGCTCGCCGGCGAGTGGAAGGCGGGGAGGGAGAGCTGGAGCGTGGAGGCCGCGGCGATCTTCGCCGAGCTGGAGCTCGCCGAGGGAGAGTGGCGCAGCCTGCTCGAGTCGGAGACCTTCCGGTCGCTCCTCGCTGGCGAGGGACCGCCGCTGGCCGTGGCGGCTTGACGCGCCGACGCAGCCGCGAAGCTTCCGAGGGGCGACTACCGCACGTTCGCGGACGTGGGCTGCGCAGCGGGCGGGCTCCCGGTCCAGGTCGCGCTCGCCCACGAGCACGTGACGGGGACCGCTGGATGCGAGAGGTCGGCTTCTCGCGAACGGCGGTCGAGCACCTGGCCGGCCCCGACTCGATGGTGATCGTCTTCAAGTAGCGCGGACGCTACCGGGCCGAGCCGAACGAGGCGCGCCGGCGCTCCGGCGCTCGGGGGCCCTTCGCGGAGGCGAGGCCGTCGAGCGCGACGAGCATCCGGGCGACCCGTCTCAGAGCGCGCCGGCGCCGGCGTTCATGGAGGTGTCGAAGCAAGGCGGTCAACTTCGGGCCGTTTCTGTCGATTCCTTCGGCATGGGCTCTGAACCCTCCGATCCCGCAGAAGGGTGGCTGCAGAGCGCGGGAGTACACTGAACTGGTGGCGGTCCTCGAAGCAGCCGAACGGCATCAGCCCCTCTTGGAGGAGCTGATCGCCGATGTCGAGACCTACAAGCCGGAGGTCGACCGGGGGCTGCTCGAGCGAGCCTTCACCTTTGCAGCCGAGGCGCACGAGGGCCAGCAGCGGCGCTCGGGGGAGGACTTCATTCGCCATCCCTTCGGCGTGGCCAAGATCTGCACGGAGCTCCGCCTCGACGAAGCCACGCTGGCCGCAGCGCTCCTCCACGACGTCGTCGAGGACACCGATACGACGCTCGACGAGGTCAAGAGCGAGTTCGGGGACGAGATCGCGCAGCTGGTCGAGGGTGTCACCAAGCTGACGCGGATTACCTTCCAGAGCCGCGAGCAGGCCGAGGTCGAGAACTACCGGAAGATGATCGTGGCGATGGCGCAGGACGTCCGCGTCATCCTGATCAAGCTCGCCGACCGACTGCACAACATGCGGACGATCGAGTATCTCGGCAAGCAGAAGCAGATCCAGAAGGCGAAGGAGACGCTGGAGATCTACGCGCCGCTCGCGCACCGGCTCGGCATCCACGCCATCAAGTGGGAGCTCGAGGATCTCGCCTTCGAGACCCTTCATCCCCGCAAGTACGAGGAGATCTCGGCGATGGTGGCCGAGCGGCGTGACGACCGCGAGGACCACGTCAAGACGGCATCCCGCGAGCTCGAGCGGGAGCTGGACAAGGTGGACATCCCGGCCGAGATCACCGGCCGCCCCAAGCACTTCTACTCCATCTACGACAAGATGGTGCGCAAGGGCCGCGAGTTCAACGAGATCTACGACCTCACTGCCATGCGCGTGATCGTGGAGCGCTCGGGCGAGGAGGGAACGCGCGACTGCTACGGCGCGCTGGGGCTCATCCACTCGCTCTGGAAGCCGATGCCCGGCCGCTTCAAGGACTACATCGCCATGCCGAAGCTGAACCGGTACCGGGCGCTGCACACGACGGTGATCGGGCCCGAGGGACGCCCGCTCGAGATCCAGATTCGGACACGCGCAATGCACGAGACCGCCGAGTTCGGCAT